>ERZ772979.89-NODE-89-length-80178-cov-66.654544_pt1 | contig 80178 bp, 66 predicted proteins | sample MGYA00511130_ERZ772979 | MGnify/ENA primary metagenome ERZ772979 (study PRJEB29015, sample SAMEA2738103) | human oral metagenome | biome: human oral; feature: human-associated habitat; material: saliva | place: China | collected 2186 ...
GGGAACCGCAGTTAACTGGACCGACTTCCACCACAGCGGAACCTGGCACGAAACCTACTAAACCGAAACCAACACGTTTTGGCCTATAAGCCTCATTAGGGGTGGCTTGTCGGCGTGTCGCGACTCTAATGGTGTCATTTCCCCATGGGATGGGGCTGGGGTGTGGTGGCGCTTCTGTCTGAAACTCGAGGTTCTCAGCCTGTTGTGGGCCGCAGCTCGGGGCGTGGCTCCCGAACGGATCCAATGGGTAGTAGTGGCAACCCATTCCGTCCTTGAGATGCGCGTCTAAGAGCTTGGGCTGTCTTCTACCGTCCGAATGCTATCCGGTGGGTTATGCCCGTTCTGTTGCGTGTGCGCACCGGTATATAAGTGAACGCTCATCGCCATCTATACATGTTGGCCTTTAGGCAATTGATACCTGTGTGTGCGCCGTCCCTATTCATTGGTTTGTCAGTCTTCGGCAGTGTTGAACCATGCGGTAATAAAATGATCCCATATTATTTTTAAGCATGCGACTTCGTCTCTGTTAATTAGTGTTGTTAAAATTAGCGACACGCCGGAACAATAAAAGTTGACACATCCTGATTGATACTAATGAAACTGCGGTATATGTGCCTTGTCGAAGTCAAGAAATATTGGTTACGGTGAACTCATGCTTCCTATTCTTGACCAAATTACAGGACGGTGACATAGACTGGCAATGCATGAAGCGACATCGTCGCATATCCCGTTGACAGGAGTTATCTATGGTCGCCGTGAAGCGCCGTCATCTGGGCGCATACTTAGCAGCCGTTGCTTTGATACTGAGTTTTCTTGGCTTCACGCAATTCGTTGGCGCACAGGTTCCCGCTTACGCAGACGCTCCCGCATGTCCTGGCGCGGTGACGAATGTAAGCGATAAGGTCACGCTTGATTGGAACAATGCCCAGTTGGTCGACCAGAGCGACCACGAGATTCACTCGGTGGGCGACTGGTGGGACCTGGGTGTCAAGCTTCCCTGGAAGAGCACAGGGCGTGTCAAGGCAGGCGACTACTTCACCTATAACGCGAACGTTGTCAACCAAGCGAACGGCGAGTCGGTGCTTCGTCCAAACGTCGCCCGTGCCTTCGATGTGGTCTCGCACGACAATATCGTGGTCGGTTGTGGTACCTGGGGTGCCGATGGCAATGTGACCGTCGTTTTCAACGACAGGGTTGAATCCGCTGCCCAGTGGTACGGTACGGTGACGACGCACGGTTTGGCGCAGTACAGCGGCCCCGGCGGCGAACACTACGTTGTGACGGTCGGCGGGAAGGTGACACGCAACCTCGAGATGACTCGCCGGACTCCTGGTGAAGCCCACTATCAGAAGGACGGATGGCTGAATCTGACAGAAAACGAAGACGGCGACGAGAATAAGGCAATCATGTGGCGAGTCATTGTGCCCGCCGGTGATGCCGCGGTCTCCGGTGCTTCGATCGTCGATGAGGTCCCCGCAGGTTCCCACTGGAGCTTCGACTGTAACACCGTCAACGATTACACGAAGACACACACCTACCTGGTGACCGACCCGACGACTTCCGACGGTCTGCGCCAGGTGAACGATACGTCGAACGGGGCCTTCGGTAACGCCGCCCAGATTGAGTGCACCTCCACGAAAGTCACTGTCACGCTCGCCGAAATCCCCGCCAACCAGTCGGCAATTATTCTGCTTCCTGCTCGCGTCGAGGGTGCGAAGCGTGCAGGAGACGTCCTTGGTGAATTCGCCAACACAGTGACGTTCAACGTTCCCGGTAAGACTGTTGAACCCGTCAGGAAGGTCCTGCGTTACGGTGCGACCGCAGACGCTTACGCGCATCAGACGTTCTCCGTGACCAAGAAAGTCGAGGGCGATCTTCCCGAATCAGCCAAGGATCTCGACTACACCCTGGTCATCACTCTGAAGAACGTCGCTGACCCGTCCGTGGATAAGACCTTTGAGACAACCATCAAGGCGGGGGAGACGTACAGTTACCCAGAGTCCCTACCTCTGGGAACCATCGTTACCGTCACCGAGGGTGATCTGCCCGCGTCCGCTGAGATCACGTGGAACGACGCGGCCAGCCGAGTCTTCGAAACTGCTGACGGTGTTACGCTCGCAGCCGACAATCGTGAGGCGACGTTCACTCTGAGCGACGACCACGTCTACTCACTGACGTTGACGAATACACTCGCTCCTACCCCGACCCCCACGCCTTCGGCCACTCCGTCGAGTCCTGCGCCAACGCCTTCGGTTTCGCCGTCGCCCGCACCCAAGCTTGCAGCGACAGGTGCCGACGCGTCGGGACTGGGTGTTCTGGCGGGAATCATCGCGATTGTCGGCCTGTCGTTCATGGCGGCCAAGCGTCATCGCAGCTGAACTGAAAGCACCGGATTAACGACCGCCTCACCGTGGGTGGGAGGAACGATGTTCCTCCCACCCACGGTCGTTGATAGAACCGATAAAGGTGCGAGCGCAGACATCGCGACTATGGCAGCGGACGCCACAGTGGACACGACCGCAGAACGATAAGAAAGCGGGAGGGAACTCGAACGGTTTCGTGCAGGTAGAATCGTTCTGGCACAACAAATCGCCGACCGTGCGGTGCACACGCAAGGGTCCTAGCGTGAACTCACGTAGACCCGGGCCTCCCACGGGGCAAGAACAGAAGCAGGGGATGGGTCGTGCTCGGCACAGCCCGAAGAACCGTCTCTGACTTCCTCTGTAGCGTTGCTCAAGTACAGGCTCCAGCGAGAAGCACAGTAGGCCTCGTCGTGGAGGGTATGAGCAGGAGTGAGGGCGCGCCCCGACAGATTAACCACGACGAGAACGGCGCTGCCCTCACACGCGCGCATGTACGCGAAGATCGCGGGTGAGCCAGCGTCGATCCGTTCAAAGGACCCGAAAGTAAGAGCCGGGATGCGATGGCGTGCCTCGTTGAGCGCACGGTAATAAGCGAGGACGGAAGAAGGATCGTGGAGCTGAGCGTCAACGTTGATGCGTGACGCCGAGGTCGGCACGTCGATCCACGGTATTCCCGACGTGAAGCCGGCGTTCGGTGAATCATCCCACTGCATGGGGGTGCGCCCATTGTCGCGCGAGATGGCAGCTAAGCCAGCCGGGACGAGGGTGGAACCGCTCGCACGCAGGTAGTTGAGTGATTCAACATCCCGGAAATCGCTCGCTCGCGTGAAGCACCCGCCGAGCATACCGATCTCCTGGCCCTGGTAGATGAAGGGGGTGCCGCGCTGAAGGAAGTAGGCGGTGGCGAGAGCAGTCGCGGATTCGAACCAGAAAGCATCGGGATCCCCGAAGCGGGTCACCGCGCGTGGCTGATCGTGGTTCTCCACGTACAGGGCGTTCCATCCTCGATCTGCGAGAGTCTCTTGCCAGCGTGTCAGAACATCGGCTAGCTCTCCTTCGGCAAGGGGGCGTGGCGAGAACTTACCGGCCTCCTGGCCGAGGTTGACGTGCTCGAACTGAATCAGCATGTTGAACTCTCGCCGAGCGGGATCGCAGAACAAGAGCGCAGATTCAGGTGACGCGTTGGACGCCTCACCGACCGTAAACGATCCGGGATGCAGGGCAAAAGTGCGCTCGTGCATCTCCTGAAGAAACTCATGTAGGCGCGGGCCGTCCGCGAAACACTCGTGTCCCACACCGAACGGCGCCCGGGCGGGTCCGCCGTCGGGCAATCCTGGGAACTTCGAGATGACGTCGATCGCATCGACACGGAAACCATCCACGCCCCGATCCAGCCACCAGTTCATCATGTCGTACACAGCGTCGCGGACCTGGGGATTCTCCCAGTTCAGGTCAGGCTGCTCGCGTGCAAACAAATGAAGATAGTACTGGCCCGACGCTGGATCGTACTCCCACGCGGGACCACCGAAAAAAGACTCCCAGTTGTTGGGCTCAGCACCCGCGGAGCCAGGGACTGTGCCGGGTCTGGGGTCGCGCCAGTAGTACCAGTCGCGACGCGGTGAGTCGATTCCTGAGGCGGACTGCACGAACCACGGATGCTCCACCGAGGTGTGGTTCACTACCAGATCCATGACGACACGTATACCGAGTTCGTGAGCGTGGCTTACAAGGGCATCAAAAGTGGTGAGGTCGCCGAACAGCGGATCGATGTCGCGGTAGTCGGAGATGTCATACCCGTTGTCCGCCTGAGGTGAGCGGTAGATGGGCGAAATCCAGACGATGTCGATGCCGAGGTCCGCCAGGTAATCGAGGCGGCGATCAATCCCCTCCAGGTCGCCGACCCCGTCCCCGTTCATGTCCTGGAAAGAACGCGGATAGATCTGGTACAGGATGGCGTTCATCCACCATGGGTCCGCGTGGACCCTGGCGGCGGGTAAGAGGCTGGGTCGGACAATCATGGGGTTACTTCGCGCTGATGAACGCCCAGGCTTCGTACAGTTTGCTGTCGGTGTGATAGACGACTGTGCAGGTGAAGTTGTACGTGCCCGTCTTCCCAGTCGTCAGGTATGTGCCGGTCAGGGTGCCGTCCACGGTGTACTGGGGCAAGCCATCGCTATTCGTGCCGTACCTCTTAACCGTGCGCTCTGTGATGTATCCGTTGGAAATTGACTGGCCCAGCGCGGCCTTGCACTCGTTCATAACGCCCGTTTCTTCGGAGGATGTGAGGCCGGTGCCAGAGGAACTTGTTGCCGTCGGACGAGGGCTGGATGTCGATGTCGAGCGCGGGCTGGGTGTTGTTGAAGGCTGGGGGTTTTGCGTGGGGGAGTAGGTTGAGGTGGGTGAGGGAGAGGAAGAACGGTCCCCGGCGGAGCGTTCCTCCGTGGCGGCTGAGAATATTCCCATGACGACGATGCCGCCGATAAGGGTGATGACAAACACTCCTGCGATGATTGCTGCGATGAGGCCGCCGTTGGATTTGTTGGGTGTGCGGCCCATTGGTTGGCCGCCGTACGGCCCCTGTGCGGGCGTCGCGGCCCCAAAGCCCTGCGGTGCACCCTGCTGGTAGCCGGACTGTGGGGGGAGGCCACTCACCTGCTGGTTGGGGAAGGGCTGCTGGTTGTTAGGGGGGAAAGGGGTGCTCATACGCTACTTTCGTGGTGGTGAGTCAGGTCTCAGGGATCGTTCTGTATCCTACCAGGCGCTAGGCTGGGGGCATGACAATCGACTACTTGACGCGGCCTCGCCCGCTCACTCCCCGTCAAGACATCCTCCCCGTCATCATCGGTGGAGACTTCGGGGTCTACGGTATTGGGCGTTGTTTCAACGAGGCCTTTGGGTGTCGCTGCATCTGCGTGGGGTCGCAGCCCACCGATTCGATCAAACGGTCACACTTTTTTGATGTCCACCACGTGAGCGCTCACGCGACCGATGCTCAGTTGCTTGACACTCTCATGACGATCGCGGGGAGCCACCCTGACAAGAAGCTCATCCTGATGGCGAACCACGACATTTTCTCTGCGTTCGTGGCGCGCAACATGGATGCGCTCTCGCGTCACTACGCGCTGCCCTTCCCCAGCGAGGAAGTCATGAATCGGCTCACGGATAAGGCGGAGTTCGCGCGCGCCTGCGAGCGGGCGGGCATCGATACGCCGCGCACAGTCGTCGTCGATTTCTCGCACGCGTTGGACGAGGCCTGGGTTGGCCCGGAGATTCCCTTTGCTTTCCCCGTGGTCGCCAAGCCCGCCAACGGCGAGCCCTACGACGTCCTCGAATTCGAGGGCAAACGCAAGATCTGGTTCATCGACACGCCCGACGAGCTCGCCCAGCTGTGGGAGACCCTCAAGGCTTCGGGGTTCCGGGACACCTTCCTGGTTCAGGAACTGATCCCCGGCGACAACACCGCGATGCGTTCAATCACCGCCTACGTGGACTCCCGCGGTGAGGTCACTCTCATTGGCTCTGCCCGTGTGCTCCTAGAGGATCACGCCCCGACGATGATTGGTAACCCCGTTGCCATGATCACCGAGGATTTCCCCTCACTGTGGGAGGACGCCTGCACGCTGCTTACCGACAACGGCTACCGCGGATTTGCAAACTTCGATGTCAAGATCGATCCGCGTGACGGTCGGGCCGTCTTCTTCGAGGTTAACCCGCGCATCGGACGCAACAACTGGTACATGGCAGCCGCGGGCGCAAATCCGATGATTCCCATGGTCGCCGACCTCATCGACGGTCAAGCCTGCGAGCAAACACAAGCGAAGGACGAGATCCTATACACGATGGTTCCCGACTCCCTCCTGCTCCGTTACATCACTGACACGCAGTTGCGTGCACGCGTGAAGCGCATTATCCGCGAGGGGCGCCGCTTCGACCTACTCCTCAACCCCACCGAGAAGGATCTGCGCCGCAACATCACCGTATGGCTTCAAAAGCAAAACCATCGGCGTAAGTTCGCGCGCTTCTATCCCGAGCCGACCCAAACCTCGTACTGACCGAGCCTGGCCCCCTCACTCGGCCTCGGCCTCGTCGATGGGGGAACGGCCCCTGCTAAACTGGCCTGCGACACGCGACCGTACGTTTCGACTAACGAGGACACCATGACGACCACCTCTCTCGTGCCTATCTCCCAAGAAGACAAAATCGCCGCAGTCTCGGGTTTCCAGGACCGTTCCCTGCCCATCGAACAGGCCTGCGTGTGGGAGGCTTTCGAAAAGTCCCAGGGGCACGGTGTGTGGGGGCGGTACGCATGGTGCGAGGACGACACCAAGGTCGCTTTCATCACCCTCTACAAGTACGCGGTGCGAGGCGTGCATTACCTGTGGGCCAAGTGGGGACCCACATGGGTCAAGGAAGCGACCCCCGAACGTGAGGCCGCATTGCGCGCGGACCTGCTGCGCGAGATCAAGAAGCGGGACAAGTCCGTCGTCTTCGTGCGCCTGCACGCCATCTACCAGCACCCGGATCTGGTGATGCCCCTGCAGACCATCTCCTACGACCGAACCGTCGTCATTGATACCTCCGGCAAGACCGAGGAGGCGATCCTCGCGGCAATGCCGAAGTCCGGCAAGCGCTCCATCCGTTCCGGCCTGAAGAAAGGCAAAGCGGAAGGCATCACCTTCCACGAGGACACGGCGAACGCCACTGACGTCATCGACGAGTACTACGCGGTGATGGAGGAGACCGCCGAGCGTGACGGTTTCCGTCCTCACCCCAAGGCCTACTACATGAGCCTGCTCACAACTCTGGGTCCCAAGCATGCGCGTATTTTCTCCATGCGCGACGCCGACGGCGCCATCCTGTGCTGGGACTTCTGCTTGGTCGAGGGTATTCGTGCGCAGGCCGAGTACGGCGCCTCCACCGAGGCTGGCCGTCGCCTGCGCCAACCCCCGGTCCTGGATTTCCTGGCCGCCGAGTTCCTGGCCCGCGACGGCGTGCGCGAATTCGACCTAATGGGTGCCCACTCCCCGCGTTGCCCCGACCTCTACAGCGTCGGCAAGTACAAGAGCGCCTTCGCCTCTCATTTCACAGACGTGCCCGGCGGCTGGGATATGCCCGTCAAAAAGAGCATCTATCGTGCGCTGAGCGCAGCGAAAGCCATCAAGGACTGGCGCGCCCGCTCCTGAATCGCCCGCCCCCGGGCGTTAGAATCCCTCTAGCATCCAACTGCATCAACCGTATCGACCAAGGAGACACTGTGCCCGACATCTCGCTCGTCATCGACGGAGAAAACCAGACCGTACCGGCGGGGACCACGGGCACCACGTGGTTCGAGAAGTCGCGCGAGGTCGTTGCCATCAAGGTCGACGGCATCCCGCGCGACCTCGCGACCCCCTTCGAAGAGGGCACGACCGTCGAGGCCATCACACTGGACAGCGAGGACGGCCTGAACATCCTGCGTCACAGCGCAACCCACGTGCTCGCCCAGGCCGTTCAGGATGTCTTCCCCGACGTCAACCTTGGCATCGGTCCGTTCATCACAGACGGCTTCTACTACGACTTCGGCAATATTGACGCGGTTACCCCCGAGCTGCTGCGTGAACTCGAAAAGCGCATGAAGCGCATCGTCAAGGAAGGGCAGCGCTTCGTGCGCCGTGAGGTCTCCGAGGACGAGGCCGTCGTTGAGTTGGCCGAGCAGCCCTACAAGCTCGAACTCGTGACCACGAAAGGCAAGGGCGCGGAGGGCGCCTCCGTCGAGGTTGGCGGCGCAACTCTGACCATGTACGACAACGTCCGCCGCGACGGCTCCGTCGCCTGGAAGGACCTGTGCCGCGGCCCCCACCTGCCCTCCACGAAACTGATCGGCAACGGCTTCGCGCTCACCAAGGCCTCAGCCGCCTACTGGAAGGGCGACCAGTCGAACGACCAGCTCCAGCGCATCTACGGCACGGCCTGGGCTTCCAAGGATGACCTCGTCGCCTACCAGGAACGCATCAAGGAAGCCGAGCGCCGCGACCACCGCCGCCTCGGAGTCGAGCTGGACCTGTACTCCTTCCCCGAGGAGATCGGCCCCGGCCTGGTCATCTTCCACCCCAAGGGAGGCATCCTGCGCCACGAGATCGAGTCCTACGTGACCGACCGTCATAAGCAGGCAGGCTTCGACTTCGTCCACACCCCCGAGATCTCCAAGGGCGGTCTGTTCCACACGTCGGGCCACCTGCCCTACTACGCGGACACGATGTTCCCACCCATGCTCGTTGACGAGGAACGCGACGAGGACGGCAACGTGACCAAGGCAGGCCAGGAGTACTACCTCAAGGCCATGAACTGCCCGATGCATAACCTCATCTTCCGTTCGCGCGGTCGCTCCTACCGCGAGCTGCCTCTGCGCTTCTACGAGCTGGGCCACGACTACCGCTACGAGAAGAGCGGCGTCGTTCACGGCCTAACCCGCATGCGCGGCTTCACGCAGGACGATTCGCACACCTACTGCACGCCTGAGCAGGCCTCCGAGGAAATTCGCACGCAGATCGAGTTTTTCCTCTCCATCCTCTCCGCCTTCGGCCTCAAAGACTTCTACCTGGAGCTGTCCACGCGCGACGAGGACGGCAAGAAGAAGGACAAGTTCATCGGCTCGGACGAGGACTGGGCGGCCGCCACCAAGGCGCTTGAGGACGCCTGCGCGGCCACCGGCCTGGACCTCGTGCCCGATCCGGGCGGCGCCGCCTTCTACGGCCCGAAGGTCTCCGTCCAGGTCAAGGACGCGATCGGCCGCACCTGGCAGATGTCGACGATCCAGTACGACTTCAACCAGCCCGAGCGCTTCGACCTGGAGTACACGGCCGCCGACGGCACCCGTCAGCGCCCCGTCATGATCCACTCCGCGAAGCTGGGTTCCGTTGAGCGCTTCATCGGCGTCCTCACCGAGCACTATGCGGGCGCATTCCCGGCGTGGCTCTCGCCCGTCCAGGTCCGCCTCATCCCCGTCGCCGAGGCCTTCGACGGCTACGTCAAGGACGTCGCCGCGAAGCTGCGTGAGCGCGGCGTGCGCGTCGAGACCGACCTGTCCGACGATCGCTTCGGCAAGAAGATCCGCAACGCGTCCAAGGACAAGATCCCCTTCACGCTCATCGCCGGTGGCGAGGACGTCGAGGCCGGGGCCGTGTCCTTCCGCCTGCGCGACGGCTCGCAGCACAACGGCATTGCCGTCGACCGCGCCGTCGAGCTGATCGCCGCGCACATTGAGCAGCGCAACAACGCGGACCAGATCGACGGCCTCGACGAGGCGTGAGCGACATGACGGAGCAGGGCACGCCCCACCAACCGTTGCCCACCGAGGACGCCCGCGAGCTTGCGGGCGTCCCGGACGGCTTCTCTCGCTTCTGGACCCCCTACCGGATGGCCTACATCCACGGGGAGGGCAAACCCGCCGACGCGAGTGACCGCACGTGTCCTTTCTGCGCCGCGCCCGGTAAGGCCGACGACGATGGACTCATCGTTCACCGAGGCGCCACGTGCTTCGTGCTCATGAACCTCTTCCCATACAACTCTGGTCACTTGCTCGTGTGTCCATATCGACACGTTTCTGATTACACGGAGCTGTCTGCCCCGGAGCGCATCGAGCTGGGGGAGCTAACGGCAACCGCGATGCGAGTGACACGCGAGGTTGCCGCCCCGCACGGCTTCAATCTGGGTATGAACCAGGGCGAGGTGGCGGGGGCAGGAATCGCCGCTCACCTGCATCAGCACATCGTGCCCCGGTGGGCGGGGGATGCCAATTTTCTGCCCATCATTGCGCGCACGAAGGCGGTGCCGGAACTCTTGGAGGACGCGCGCGCCCGCCTTGCCGCCGCCTGGCCGAAGGAGAAGTGATGCTTGGTAATCACGGACGGTCGATCACCAAGGCGGTCTTTACCCCGCTCGCTCGTGTTCTCGCTCGACTCGGCGTGACACCGAACATGGTGACAGTGGCTGGAACTGTTGCCTCCGTGGCGGTGGCGGTCATCTGCATCCCGCAGGGGTGGATCTGGCAGGGTGGTATCGCCCTGGCGGTCGTGATGTTCGGCGATTCGGTCGACGGAACGCTGGCGCGGATGACGACCGGCGGAACGCGCTTCGGTGCCTTCCTGGATTCGACGCTCGACCGCCTCGCCGACGGCGCGGTTTTCGGTTCGCTCACGGCTTTCGCGGTCTTCCGGATGAATGAGTCTCCAGTGCGTACGTGGGTGATTGTCGCTGGGATCTGCTCGATCATTGGCGCGGCAGCCGTCCCCTACGCGCGCGCCCGAGCTGAGTCCGTCGGCGTGGTCGCGAAGCTGGGAATCGCGGAACGGACAGACCGTCTGATTGTTGGAATGGGGTCGGCGATCGTCATGAGTGTGGGCGCGCCCGCGTGGGTGTTGGCTCTTGGCCTGACGTGGGTTGCGTTTGCGTCTTTCATTACTGTCTGCCAGCGCATCTGGTTCACCGCGCGTCACATCGACGAGGGAACGCAGTGACCTTTTCGCCCCTGTCGATCGCTTTTGCACTGGCGCCCCGCCTGCCCCTGCGTGCGGTGATGCGCCTCGCCCATGTTGGTGCCGGCGTGCTCGCGCGTCGTGGAGGAGAACCCATTGAGCGTTTGCGGGCGAATATGACACGCCTGACGGGCAGGGAGCCGTCACCAGAAGAACTCACCGCCGCGGTGCGTTCACACATCCGCAACTATGCTGAAGAGCTGATGCTGGGTTCGCGCAGGGGTTGTTCCTTGCTGGCGGGGGTGACCTTCGAAGGCTTTGACGAACTTGTCCGTGCGAGCGTCGACGGCCCAGTTGTCCTTGCCTTGGGGCATTCGGGGAGTTGGGACCGTGCGGGCGCATGGGTGTGTGCGAACGGACGAACTATCGTCACGGTGGCTGAAAAGGTTGAGCCGCCCTCGCTCTTTGCGCGCTTCGTGGCCCTGCGTGAGGGCCTGGGCATGGAAGTTATTGGTGTGGGCAAGGGTGACTCTGTTTTTTCCGCCCTCGTTGAGCGTGTGCGCGCACGCAGCGTCATCGTGCCGCTCCTAGCAGATCGTGACATTTCTGGTTCCGGCATCGAGGTTGACCTGGGGACCCGGCGTGCGCTCGTCGCGGCCGGCCCTGCTGCTCTTGCGACAAAGCTGGGTCGCCCGCTCTTTGTTGCATGCATTACCTACGAGAACGAGAGTGCCACCGGAGCGGACGTGCGTGTTCGATGCGTTGGCCCGGTGACCGTCCCCGACGAACTCGGCGCAGGTGTCAACCGCGTGGAGGCACTGACGGCGGCGTGGGTTCGCGAGTTTGCTGCCATGATGGCTGATAAACCTCAGGATTGGCACATGATGCAGCGAGTGTTCGTGGAGGACCTGGATCCGCAACGCTTGGCACGCGCCCGCGCGCAGCACGAGAGGAAGAATCGGTGAAGATTGGAATCGTGAATCCCTATTCGTGGGATGTACCCGGGGGAGTGGGTTTCCACATTCGTGATCTGGCGTTGAAGTTCCGTTCGCGTGGACACGACGTGCGTGTGTTGACTCCTTCGACGTCGTCGGACTTACCCGAGTGGATCACGTCAGCGGGTTCGTCGGTGTCGATTCCCTTCAACGGTTCGGTCGCCAACATTTCGGTGAAGCCGACGACGCTGAAACGAACGCGCCGCTGGCTGGCTGACAATGACTTCGATGTTGTCCACGTGCATGAGCCGGTTGTTCCATCCGTATCAATGGCGGCGGCGATGCTATCGAGCGCGCCGTTGGTGGGCACCTTCCACGCTGCGCTGGGTCGTTCGGTCTCCCGTACTCTTGCGTCGGCACCGATGCGCCTGTACATGGAACGTATCGGAGTGCGCATCGCAGTATCTGAGGAGGCGCGCCGCACCCTCATTGAGCATCACGGCGGTGACGCGGTCATTATTCCCAACGGTGTTGAAACGGCTGCGTTTCGCGCCGCGCAGCCTCTTCCCCGATGGCAGGCCCGCGAGGGCAGTCCGGTTGTTGTGTTTCTGGGGCGCCTTGACGAACCTCGTAAGGGCTTGGGGGTCTTCACCGGCGCAATCGGGCCTGTTCTGGAGCATTTCCCGGGTGCCCGTTTCCTGATCGCGGGCAGGGGAGACGCTCCCGAGATTCGCGCCGCTGTGGCGCGTTTTGGTGAGTCTGTGTCCTTTCTCGGTGGGATCAGCGACGAGGAGAAGGAGTCATTGCTGGCTGGCGCGAGCGTGTACGTCGCCCCTCAGACGGGAGGGGAGTCCTTCGGAATTGTGCTGGTCGAGGCTATGGCTGCTCGCACAGCGGTGATCGCTTCCGACATTCCCGCTTTCCGAGCTGTCCTGGAGGATGGTCGCGCGGGTGTGCTCTTTGAGACAGGCAGCTGCGAGTCGCTCGCCGCGGCACTCAACGACCTTTTGGAGGATCGGGATCGGCTCGATGCGCTGTCGGAGGCTGGGCAGCGTTCCTCCGCGCAATACGATTGGGAGGTCGTGGCGGATAAGGTTTTTGAGGTCTACAAGCTCGCTATCGACATGGGTAGTCCTGCTGAATCAGGTTCTCGTCGTCCACTTGATTTGATCCGGGGACGGCGGGAGCGAGAGGAGGAGTCCCTGTGATTTTAATGTCGCCTTGGGCGCTCCTGGCAGCAGTGCTCGCTGTCATTGCGCTCGCTATTGTTGTCGCTGCTGCCGTCAGTCGGGCGCGTCGGCTCGATCGGCTTCATCAACGGATCATCGCGTCGCGTGACGCGCTGTCGCGCCTGTTGTTGCGTCGCGCCTCCGAGGCCTCGCTTCTCGCTCAGACGGCGCCTTTCGTCGCGGGAGAGGCGGATATGATGCGCGACATTGCGCGCGCATGCATCCACGATGACGGGGATCAGCTTACGACTGACGGACTTGATCGTCGGACGAGCGGGAGCCGTCAGGGCGATCGGGTGAAGGTCGCTGCTCGGCTTGAGCGTGCTTCCAGTTTGTCGCGTTCCATCAGGGACACGCTTACCCCCGCTGTTCGTGCCCGGCTTGCGGCCGATCCGCAGGCTGTCGGGCGTCTTAATGCCCTTGATGCAACCTGCTACCGAATAGAACTAACTCGAAACGTGCATAACGTGGACGTATCAAGTGTGCGTGCCCTTCGTTCCGCACGAATGGTAAAATTGCTTCGGCTCGCCGGATACGCTCCGGTTCCAGAGTCCATTGATTTTGATGACGACACACAAACTGGCGGACGGGGATACTGACATGCAGACCACCCACTGGGGCGGGCCAGGAGAGGACTACCGCCTGCGCAAGATAAGTGCGGCAGCCATTAGTGACAATAATGGCATCGGGGCACCCGCTCCTGACGATGCGGCACCTGTCTGGCAGCCACCGAAGGCGATTCATTCCTTCCCGTGGCTCGAAATGGTGCTCACCGTTGTCGGTGTTCTTGGTCTCATTGGCTTGACCTTCTACATGCTCAGCCCGGCAGCGTCGGGATACTTCGCGCTCGTCAAGACGACGCTACTCGCGCTCATTCCACTTGCCATCGTCGTCGGATTCCTCATCCGCATCGACCGGTGGGAGCCCGAACCGTGGAAGACTAAACTCACGATGTTCCTCTGGGGCGCCGGTGTTGCGACCCTGTCAGCCGGCATCCTCAATACAGCGTTGCACGTGAACATCGCCTACACCACGGGCGATGCTCAATCGGCCTCGGCAATATCTGCGACCTTCGTTGCCCCCCTCGTCGAGGAAACCCTTAAGGCGATCGGCGTGCTGATCGTCGTCGTAGTGCGTCGCACCAGCATTAACTCCGTTCTTGACGGCGTGGTCTATGCAGGATTTTCGGCAGCGGGCTTTATGTTCACTGAGGACATTCTCTACTTCCTGCGCGGCGAGGCCGAAGGCACAGCGAGCCTCATCGTGCTCGTCGTTATGCGCGGCGTTTTCAGTCCCTTCCTGCACGTCATGGCAACCTCGATGACCGGCATCGGTTTAGCCCTGGCTCTGCTGAAGTTCAAGCGCGGCTGGTCTAAGGCCGGAATTGTCGTGGTCTTCTGGACCTTAGCCATGCTCATCCACCTCCTGTGGAACGGCAGCGCCTCCTTCGGCGGCGGATGGTTCATTATCCTGTATTTTGTTGTGCAAGTGCCGTGCTTTATCGTATGGTCGGTCCTACTCTTGCGTGCGACACGCAAAGAAGCAGACAAGATTCGCAAGGGCTTGGTTCCCTACGTTCGTACCGGCTGGGTCCTTCCCGGAGAGGTCACGATGGCGACGGATAGGCGCTCACGCAAGGCCGCTATGAAATGGGTTGCGCGCGGCGGGCGAGACGCCAAGAAGGCAATGCGTTCATTCCTGTCGGATCTGGCGTCGCTCGGACTCGACCAACACATTATGGCCAAGCACGGACCTGATCCGGCCCGTATCGATAATGACCGTCAGATGCTGGCGGATGCAGCCGAGAACCGGCGTGAATTCCTGCGCCTGACGTCCATTGCCGCGCAACAGGACGACGTGACCAAGGCTGTGTCCTCGCGCTCAGCCGTTGCCTGACCGCAGGAAGTTCCACAGTGACAGACATTCCACAGTATCGCGTTCCTGCTCCGAGTGAACCCGCCATTCCCCAGCCGGGTGCTGCACGAAGCACGCCGATTCCCGCTCCTTCCTCCGCGACGCAGCCTGCGTCGCCGGGAAAGGTGCCGTCTGGTCGGGCTGACTCAATCCCGCAGCCTGCCCCGGCCTCGGCCCCCACGCAGATCCCACATCAGACCCCAGCGGGGAACCGTTACGCCGCGTCGGGGCACAACAGTGCCGAAAGAACTGCCCAAGCGCACCCCTTCAACGGAGCGGGAAATCTAACAGGCGCGCCCGCCCCCGGGCAATTTACCCCGAGCTTCCGTTCATTTGTGCACGCAGCTCCAGCAATGCCCGGACCTGGCGCCGTTCAGTACCCGCAGGCTGCGCCGCAGGCGGCTCAGGTCTGGTCCGTGCCGGCGCTCAAGCGTCAACCGGTGCCCGTCTTCGAAGCGGTTGTGATCGGTGCGGGAGCGGCCCTCATGCTTCTCGGTGTCTTCGGTTTCATGGTGGCCAGCGGCCCGGTTCTAACCGTCTTCCTGGCGATCATGTGTATCGTTCCGCTCTCTATCGTCATCTCTTTCCTGCAGTTCATCGACCGTTTTGAGCCCGAACCGTGGTGGACGAAAATCGCCGCGTTCCTGTGGGGTGGGGGCGTTGCTGTCTTTTTTGCGGGCATGTTTAATGAGCTGTCGTTTATGTCTTTCGCTAACTTGTCGGGCAGCGACACCGCGGGTGCCGTCTTCCGCTCCGTGGTTGGCGCTCCCCTGGGTGAGGAACTTCTGAAAGCCCTCGGTGTCATCGCCATCGTCATGCTTCGGCGTAACAACGTTTCTTCGCCCGTCGATGGTTTGGTCTACGGTGGATTTTCTGCGGCTGGCTTCCTCGTCGTCGAGGACTTCACCTACTTTGTGAACTCAACATTCAACGGTACGCTCCCACAAACGTATTTCATCCGTGTTTTCCTCGGTGTTTTTGGGCACGTCATGTACACGAGCTGTACGGGTTGGGCAATCGGATGGGCTGTCACGCGTACGCGCTCGCTGGGCGTCGGATGCGGTGTCGTGACGCTTGGTTACTTGATCGGAGTGACCATGCATGGCACGTGGAACGGCTCCGCGGCGATCGTATCCTCCGATGGACAGTGGTTTGTCCTCTATGGAGTTATTCAGATTCCACTGTTTTGCGCGTGGCTTTGGTTCGTCGCATCGGCGCTCAAACGCGAGAGGCGTGACGCTGCAGCCGGCCTGATGCCCTACGTTCGGCAGGGGTGGATCATTCCCAGCGAGGTTCAGATGACCTGTGAGTCATCCTCGCGTCGTGCTGCTCTGGCATGGGTTTCTCGCGGTGGTCCGACAGCGAAGCGTGCGATGAAGGAGTTTATGCGTTCCCTCGCCTCCCTCGGTCTCAACCAGTTCATCATGAACGTGCGAGGGCCCGAAGCCAAACGAATCGATGCAACAAGGGAGACAGTTCAGCAGGCGACCGAGCATCGTGCCGTCTTCCAGCGGCTCATGGGCGTGCGCGTCCGCTAGCTGGCATGGTGCCCTCACAGCGCATTAATAGAGTAATGGGTCATACTGGTGCCAACAGAAAGGAAACCCTGTGACTCATGCTTTGTCATCCCGCGTTACTTCGCGGAAGCTGACCGTGTGTTCGATTCTGTTCATCAGTGTGAATGTTCTAGCAGCTGCCCATGAAGTGGTAGGCGGCGTCTATGGCGCGGTCGCCTCCACGGCGGGCCTCGCCGTGGGCGCTTCGTGCGCGAGCGCTCTCGTCTGCATCCTGTTCCTCGCGTGGCTGGCACGCTTCACTCCATCGGTCTCTTCGTGGATCGCGGCGTTCACGTGGGGCAGCGGTGGTGCACTCATTATTGCCGGCATCGGAAACGGAATGATCGACGCGGCTGTGGAGGCCACGTCGCTGGGCGAGGATGCCGCTGACGTTGTGACATCTGTTGTGACTGGACCCCTCGTCGAGGAAGCGGCGAAAGGCATCGGTGTGCTCATCATCATCCTCGCTGTCCGTCGTCTCTTGGAGCACCCTGCACAAGGTGCGGTGTTCGGAGCGCTTGTTGGCGCTGGTTTCGCATGGGGAGAGGATATTGGCTACTACGTGAGTGCTCTTGACCAGGGCATGAGTGGGTTGTGGGAGTCCTTCCTTGCTCGCGCTCTCCTCGGAGGGTACGGACACGCCGTTTACGCGGGAATTCTTGGCTGGGCACTTGCGTGGGTTTCGTTGCGCCGACGAAACGTCCTCTCTGGCGTTCTCGTTGGAATCGGAGGGTATTTGGTGGCCGTCCTGGCTCACTCACAGGCTAATGCGGTGGGTTTCCTTGCCCCGGATGAGAACTGGAACCTCGTCTACGGCTGCGTCGAATTGCCTGTGCTCATCCTCGGCGTGGTACTTCTCGTCTGGGGAATGCGACGCCGACGAACTATTGTGGAGGCATGAGCGCACTCGATTGGCCAGTGGACGCGGACGGCTACCCTCACCGGGAAGCTGCCCGCGTCCTGTTATTCGACGGTGAGGGCAGGGTGCTGCTGGCGAAGGGACATGACGAGGACCAGCCTGAACGCTCATGGTGGTTCACGATCGGAGGAGGTATTGAGGCGGGTGAGGAACCCCGCGAGGCCGCCGTCCGTGAGGTCTATGAGGAAACCGGCTTACGCCTGGATGTGGATGATCTTCTCGGTCCTGTTCTGTATCGCCGTGCCCAGTTTGATTTCCTGGCCGTCACCGCGCGTCAGGATGAATGGTTCTTTATCGCTCGTGCTCCCTCAACAACCCTGAACGCTAACGGGTGGACTGATCTCGAACGCTCGGTTATCGACGCGCAAAAATGGTGGGACATTGACGAGGCGGCAGCCAGCATTGACGGCGACGTCTACCCTGCGTGCATCCTCGACTGCGCCAGGCAATGGAAGCGCGGATGGGACGGCGAACTCATCGAGCTGACCGATACCCGCGAACCGTAGGCTATTGTGAGGCGGTGGACATGCCTAGTGGGGCGATCGTCAGAGACAGGTCAGGTACGTTAAGTTGGACGCCGACCTGCTCGCGTACTGCTGGTTTCGCGCAAAACGCGATACCGACACCGGCCTCGTTCATCATGGGGATGTCGTTGGCCCCATCGCCGATCGCAACCGTGCGCTCACGGGGGACACCGAGGGACGAGGCCCACTGACGTAGGCACTCCACCTTGACCTGGGCGGTGACGATGCGCCCGAGAACGCGGCCCGTCAAGACACCGTCGATCGCTTCTAAACGGTTAGCGGCGTAGAAGTCGATGCCGAGCGAAGCGGCGAGAGGCGCGACTACCTCTTCGAAGCCGCCGGAGACGACGCCGAATTTTCCGCCCGCGCCATGCACGGCGTTAATCAATTCGCGCGCCCCTGGCGTCGGCGTGATTTGCGCCAGAACCTGGGTAAAAACCGTGGTTGGAACACCCGCGAGGGTCGCGACGCGCTTACGCAGCGACTGGGCGAAGTCAAGTTCGCCGTTCATGGCGCGCGCAGTAATCTCGGCGACTCGCTCGCGCGTGCCAGCGGCGTCTGCCAGCTCCTCAATGACTTCCTGAGTAATCAATGTCGAATCGACATCGGTAACGACGAGGCCGGGCGCCCCACTGCGTGACAGCAACGGAACACCCGGCTCGTCAAGAAGGCGAGTCACGCTCACTTGCGAACGACCGTCCCCTTGGGGACGACTGTGATACCAGACTCAGTGACCGTGAAGCCGCGCTCAACGTCATGCTCGAGGTCAACACCAACGACGGCGCCTTCCTCGACAACGACGTTCTTGTCCAGAATCGCCTTGACAACCTTCGAATGTCGACCCACGCGCGTGCCATGCATCACGACCGAATCCGAGAGCTGCGCCCACGAGTGGATGTAGGTGTTCGGGGAAATAATCGAGCGCACGATCTCGCCGCCCGAGACGATCACGCCGGGCGAAACAAAAGAATCCATTGCGTGACCCATACGATCCTGGTCGCCGTAGACGAACTTAGCCGGCGGCAGCGAGCCGTCGATCATTGTCATCGTCGGCCACCTGCGGTTGTACAGGTTGAACACCGGGTGCACCGAGATCAGGTCCATGTTCGCCTCGTAGTAGGCGTCCAGTGTGCCAACGTCGCGCCAGTAGTCGCGGTCGCGGTCGGTCGAACCTGGCACGTCGTTGTCCTGGAAGTCGTAGACGCCGCACTCGCCGCGCGAGACGAACCACGGGATGATGTTGCCACCCATGTCGTGTTTCGAGTCGGGGTCCTGGGCGTCCTCGCGCAGCGCGTTCACCAGGTCCTTCGTGGTAAACACGTAGTTACCCATCGACGCGAGCACCTTTGTGGGGTCATCCGGCAGACCTTCGGCATGCTTGGGCTTCTCGAGGAAATTCTTGACGACTCCGCCTTCACCGTCGATGACGCCCAACGCGGGAGCAAGTTCAATCGGCTGGCGGATGCCCGCGACTGTAGCCGGCAGGCCAGAGTCGATATGGTGCTGGACCATCTGAGAGAAGTCCATGCGGTAGATGTTGTCCGCTCCGATGATGACGATATAGTCGGGCTGCTCATCGTCCACGATGTTCAGCGACTGGTAAATCGCATCCGCACTGCCCAGATACCAGTGCGGCCCACGTCGCTGCTGAGCGGGAACGGGAGAAATGAAGTCGCCGAGCAGGGGAGAGGTGTACCAGGTCGTCGAGATATGGCGGTCGAGAGAGTGGGACTTGTACTGGGTCAGGACAACGATCTTGAGGTATCCGGAGTTGACGATGTTCGACAGGGCGAAATCGATCAGACGGAAATGACCTCCAAATGGAACGGCCGGTTTCGCGCGATCTGCCGTCAGCGGCATCAGACGCTTACCCTCACCGCCCGCAAGAACGATTGCCAGAACGTGGTTCTTTGCCATACGGCACCTCTTCGTTGGTCGACGTGGCCTGCATCGCCGCAGACCGTGGGTGTAGTCACACTGTATTACAAATGTCTATGGATTGCTACACTGTCTCGTTTCAATTTCGGTCGCGGTGATTTCCGATACTATGTGTTACACGCGTCGCTACTGTCGGAAGGACCACATCATGCGCGTCGATCTACTTACCCGCGAATACCCGCCTCACGTGTACGGCGGAGCGGGTGTCCATGTTCTCGAATTGGCTAAGGTGCTGCGCGGACTCGTCGATGACCTGCGAGTGCAGGCGTTTGACGGCCCCCGCGCCCCGGGGACCGAGGGTGCAGACCCGGGGGTCACCGGCCATGCGGATCTGCCGCAGCTGGATGGGGCGAACGCAGCGTTGCGTACCCTCGGCGTCGATCTTGAGATCGCAGCTGCGTGCGAAGGTTCGGACCTGGTGCACTCGCACACGTGGTACGCCAACTTCGCGGGCCATGTCGCTTCGCTTCTGGGCGACATTCCTCACGTCGTTTCTGCGCACTCACTGGAGCCGCTGCGCCCCTGGAAGGCTGAGCAGCTCGGCGGCGGGTACCGCCTGTCCTCCTACGTGGAAAAGACTGCTTACGAGGCTGCCGCCGCTATCGTTGCTGTTTCCAATGGTATGCGAGAGGACATCCTGCGCTGCTACCCGAGCGTCGACCCAGCCCGCGTTCACGTCATCCACAACGGTATTGACCTGAGTAAGTGGCACGCGCCGGTTGGCGAGGCCGGGGAAGAGCTGCGTTCGCGCGTTCTGGCCGAGCATGGTATCGACCCGACGCGCCGCACAGTGGTCTTCGTCGGTCGTATCACGCGTCAGAAGGGTCTGCCTTACTTCCTGCGCGCCGCCCGCCTGCTGCCAGACGATGTCCAGCTGGTCCTGTGCGCTGGCGCCCCGGACACTCCCGAGATCGCTGCGGAAGTTGAGGGCCTTGTCGCCGAGCTGCGTGCCACGCGCTCCGGTGTCGTGCTCATCTCCGAGATGCTCCCGCAGCCCGAGGTTGCTGCCATCCTGTCAGCCGCCCAGGTTTTTATCACCCCTTCCGTTTACGAGCCTCTTGGTATTGTCAACCTCGAGGCGATGGCGCTTGGCCTGCCCGTCGTTGGCACTGCGACCGGCGGTATCCCCGACGTTATCGTCGACGGAAAGACTGGCTACCTCGTTCCTATCGAGCAGATGCAGGACGGTACCGGCACGCCGCTTGACCCCGAGACCTTCGAGCGTGACATGGCCGACCGCCTCATCCGCGTGCTGGACGACCCCGAGCTTGGTCGCCGCATGGGCGAGGCAGGACTCGTGCGTGCTCGCGAGCACTTCTCTTGGCAAGCGATCGGCGTCAAGACCGCCGAGCTGTACCGCTCGCTCGTCTGAGGCGCGCTCGGTGTCCAACACGACTAGGCTTGATGCATGACTTACGTCCTGAATCTCTCTCACGTGTCTCTCCAGCGAGGAGACACTCAGGTACTATCCGACGTCTCGTGGTCAACACGTCCGCGCCAGCACTGGGTTATCGTTGGTCCTAACGGTGCGGGTAAGACGACGCTCGCGCGCGTCGCTTCCGGTCGGGTTGCCCCCGATGCGGGTGAGGTAGCCCTGTCCGAGACGGATCTCGCTCAAGTGGATCCTGCTGAGGCGGCGACACGAGTCGGATTGGCTTCGGCAGCCGTGGCAGCGAAAATCGTTCCCACGCAGTCGGTGTTGGACACCGTGCGCAGCGCGGCCTGGGGCCTCGCTGTCGCACACGACGAAGAATATGAGCAGGTCGACGATGAGCGCGCACGTGCGCTCATGGAGATCTTCGGCATCGATCACCTCGCAGAGCGCGAGTTTTCCACGCTCTCCGAGGGCGAAGCGCAGCGGGTGATGCTGGCCCGCGCGCTCATGACAGACCCGGAGGTGCTCATTCTCGACGAGCCGACGTCCGGGCTTGACCTGGGGGCCCGCGAGCTGCTCATCACGGCACTGTCCGAGATCATGAAGGGTTCGAAGTCCCCGCAAATTATTCTCGTGACTCACCAGATCGAGGAGATTCCCGACGGCGCGACGCACTGCGCGATCATGTCGAAGGGGACGATCGCCCACCAGGGTCCCATCGAGGACGTTCTGACGGGTGTCAATCTTTCTGAAGTCTATGGCATGCCCCTGCTTGCCGGACGCACGGACGGGCGTTGGTGGGCGCGCGGCGTCACCGAATAGGAGTGTGGCCATGTGGTGGATGTGGATACTCGCTGCCCTTGTGTGCGGCATCGTCGAGGTGATGGCGGTCAGTTTCGTCTTCCTCATGCTTGCGATCGGCGCGCTGGCGGCCGGGATTGCCGGTGCGCTGGGAGCTAGCCTTGCGGTGCAGATGATCATTTTTGTGGTCGTCGCGGTTGCTCTCCTTTTCGTGGTGCGTCCCTTCCTCAAGGGCCGCGTGGAACGCTCGACGCCCGATGTGCGAACGAATGCGGACGCGTTGATCGGTCGGACAGGTTACGTGACAGAGATCGTCGGCGAGCGTAACGGGCGCATTCAGTTCTCTGGTGGGGAGTGGAGTGCCCGGACGGAGGGTCCGTCAATTCCGGTGGGTGTCGAGGTGTGCGTTGAGCGTATCGACGGTGCCACTGCAGTGGTTAGCGCGCTAAATCCCACGGGCGGTCCGACGAATCCTTACGCCGGTCACGTCTCCTGACGCGTGTTCGTTAGTCTTCTACTAAGAAAGGAAAGATGCGATGAATTCTGGTGAACTTGTCGCTAACATCGCGCTGGTTGTTATTTTCGCGGTGATCGTCTTCGTCGTCGTGGCGCTTGTGCGGGCGGTGAGGATCGTTCCGCAGTCGCGCGCATTCGTGATTGAACGGCTGGGCCGTTACCAGTCGATTCTCCGTGGAGGCTTTCATCTCCTGGTTCCCTTTGTGGATCGTGTTGCCGCGAATGTCGACCTGCGTGAGCAGGTCGCGAACTTTCCGCCCCAGCCCGTGATCACGGCCGACCAGGCCATGGTCTCAATCGATTCGGTGATCTACTTCCAGATCACTGACCCGCGCGGTGCGACCTATGAGGTAGCGAATTTCCTCCAGGCGATCGAACAGCTGACGGCCACGACCCTGCGTAACCTGATCGGTTCCCTTGATCTGGAGCAGACACAGACTTCGCGTGAGTCGATCAACAAGCAGCTGCGCGGAGTTCTCGACGAGGCCACGGGACCGTGGGGCATTCGCGTGACCCGCGTGGAACTGAAGTCCATTGAGCCGCCGCCGCGAGTGTTGGCTGCCATGGAACAGCAAATCACGGCAGAGCGTACGAAGCGTGCGACGATTCTGACGGCCGAGGCCGAGCGTGAGTCGCAGATCAAGAAGGCCGAGGGCGCCAAGCAGGCTGCTGTCCTAGCTGCGTCCGCCCAGCAGGAGGCGCAGGTTCTGCAGGCTAGGGGTCAGAAGGAGGCCTTGATTCTCCAGGCTGAGGGTGCGCGCCAGGCCCAGATCTTGCGCGCTCAGGGTGAGGCTGAGGCCATCCAGACGGTCTTCGCCGCGATCAACGCGGGCAAGGCGACGCCGGAGCTGCTCTCCTACAAGTATCTTGAGATGTTGCCGAAGATTGCCGACGGCCAGGCATCTAAGCTGTGGATGCTGCCATCCGATCTGACTGGCGCACTGGAATCCATCTCGAAGGGTTTCAACCTGGGCAAGTAGACTGGAAGCCACGCCGGGCCGACCGCAGTCCGCGGTCGGCCCGTGGTCTATTAAACGGGAGGGTTACGGTGGATTCTCATCAGGAATACGTGCTGCGCGAGGTTGCGCAGAAGAATATCCGTTTCATTCGTCTCTGGTTCACGGATGTCGCTGGTGTCTTGAAGTCGATTTCGATCGATCCGGGTGAGCTGGAGGATGCCTTTAGCGAGGGGATTGGTTTCGACGGCTCAGCTGTCGAGGGCCTTACGCGAGTGTTCGAGTCCGACATGCTCCTGATGCCCGACGCTTCGACCTTCCAGCTGTTGCCGTGGCGTTCTCACGAGGATCCTGTGGCGAGCATGTTCTGCGACGTGCTCATGCCGGACGGTCGTCACGCCCCTTCCGACCCTCGCGGCGTCCTTGAGCGCGTCGTCGAACGCGCGGCTGACGCGGGCTTCCGCGTCATGATGCACCCGGAGATTGAGTTTTATCTGTTGCGTCAGCCAGTCACTCCCGAGCGGATGATTCCGGTGGACCAGGCTGGTTACTTCGATCATGTTGCGCGCGGGGATTCGAACGATTTCAGGCGGCGCGCCGTGCGCATGCTGGAGGACATGGGGATCCCCGTCGAGTTTTCACACCACGAGGGAGGGCCCGGCCAAAACGAGATCGATTTGCGTGCCGTTGATCCGGTGCGCGCGGCTGACAATATCATGACGGCGCGTACCGTCATTGAGGAGGTGGCCCTGCGTGAGGATCTGGTCGCCACATTCATGCCCAAGCCTTTCATCGAGCACCCGGGGTCGGGCATGCACACGCATGTCTCGCTTTTTGAGGGCGAGGAGAACGCGTTCTTTTCGCCGTCGGGTCAGTATCGGCTGTCGGAGACGGGGCGACGGTTCATTGCGGGTCTGCTCGCGCATGCCGAAGAGATTGCGGCGGTTACGAATCAGCACGTGAACTCTTACAAGCGACTGTGGGGTGGGGGAGAGGCTCCTTCCTATGTTTGTTGGGGACACTTGAATCGTTCGGCGCTGGTGCGTGTGCCCCTGTACAAGCCGAAGAAGAGCGCGTCCGCTCGTATTGAGTATCGTGCTCCCGACCCGAGCGCCAACCCCTATTTGGCTTTCGCCGTGATGATCGCGGCAGGTTTGGATGGCATTGAGAAGAAGATGGATCTTATGCCCGAGGCCGAGGACAATGTGTGGGATCTGTCTGATCGTGAGCGTCAAGTCATGGGTATCCACGCGTTGCCCGCGTCGTTGTCGGATGCTGTTCGGGCGATGAAGAAGTCGGAGCTGGTGGCTTCTACGCTCGGTGAGCAGGTTTTCGACTATGTCATCCGTAACAAACGTAAGGAATGGACGGAGTATCGTCAGCAGATTACGCGCCAGGAGCTTGAGCAATTCCTGAAGGTTGTGCCCCGGTGATGCCCGACGATCTGCGGCTTGCCGGATTCCTTGACGCGAGGCGCACCCAGTCATTTCTTGACGAGCTGCCGAGGGGCGAATTGTGGGTGGGGGATCTGAGCGCATCGGCTGACCCTGACCAGGCGTTGCTTCAGGTTGTTCGCCTGCGTGAGGCGGACCCCGGCCTCGTCGATTCTTTGACGCGAGATGAACGGGCAAGGAAGCGCTTGTGCGCGATCATGGGCGGCAGCGGGTGGCTCGGTGATTACGTGATCGCACGGCCCGCGCGCGCGGCGTCCATCAACGAGGATCCGGGCGCGGCCCGGGATGTCTTGTACGAGGCAGTGGGGGCCCACGCGGTCGGTACGGGCGCGTGGGTCGCGGATCCGGCAGCCAGCTCCGACGACCTTCGCGCCGCTTATCGTCGGGTGCTCCTTGCCATTGCCGCAGATGACTTGACCAGTGGTGACCCGCAGGAAGTGATGCCGAGCGTGGGAAGGCGTCTCTCCGACCTGGTGGATGCCACACTCGACGCGGCGCTCGCTCTGGCTCGGCGCGACATCGACCCGGAGGGGTTGGTGCCATTCGCGGTCATCGCGATGGGGAAGACGGGTGCGCGCGAACTCAACTACATCTCGGACGTGGACGTCGTCTACGTTGCCGAAGCGGGGGCCGATGGTGACGAACGAGCTGCCCTCGAGGTAGCCACTCGTCTGGCTTCGAGCGCGGCCTCGGCCTGCTCGGGTCCCGGCAACGAAGCTCCTCTGTGGACGATCGACGTGAATCTGCGACCCGAGGGACGTAACGGTGTTCTGGTGCGCACAATCGAGTCCTATCACCAGTACTGGGATAAGTGGGCGCAGACGTGGGAGTTCCAGGCGCTGCTCAAAGCGCGCGCCTGTGCGGGTGATGTGAAGCTTGGTCGGTCGTTCGAGGAGGCCGCTCAGCCTTACGTGTGGAGCGCGTCGGGCAGGGACGGTTTCGTCGAGGCAGCGCGTGCGATGCGTCGTCGCGTCGAGGACAACATTTCGCGCACCCATGCCTCACGTGAACTCAAACTAGGCCGGGGTGGACTACGCGACGTCGAGTTTACCGTGCAGCTCCTGCAGCTGGTCCACGGGCGCACCGACGCCTTCTTGCGCGTACGCTCGACGCTGGAAGCTATCGAAGCGCTGCGTGAGGGCGGCTACATCGCTCGTTCCGACGCTGACCAGCTGTCCTCCTGCTACCGCTTCCTGCGCGCCGTCGAGCATCGCACGCAGCTGCCACGCATGCACCGCAACCACCTGATCCCTGACAGGGACCGCGACCTGCGTATTCTCGGGCGCGCCATGGATCCGGTGCGTTATCCGGATGCCGATTCGATTCGAGTGGCCATTGACGACGTGCGCTCGCGTGTCCGTGCCTTGCACGAGGATGTTTTCTACCGTCCGATTGTTGCCGCCACCGCGTCGCTTCGCGACGACGAGGCCTCCCTGCATGCCGATGGCGCGCGCGATCGCCTGGCCGCCATCGGCTACCGCGACCCTGTCGGTGCCCTCACACACATCGGTGCGCTCACGCGAGGAACGAGTCGACGTGCCGCCATTCAACGTCATTTGTTACCTGTGTTCATCTCGTGGCTGGCGGACGGCGCGGACCCCGATATGGGCCTGCTGAATTTCCGTATCCTCTCTGAATACATCGGAGAATCGCACTGGTATCTGGCGCTTCTGCGTGACTCCGGCGTGGCTGCCCGCAGGCTGATGACGATGCTGCCGAACTCCCGTTGGATTGCCGATGCCCTCTCTAAGCGTCCCGAGGCTGTCGCCTGGTTGGACGATGATGCGGAGCTAGCGCCGCGCCCACGGGAACGGCTCGAGCGAGAGGTCGGTGCGCTCATTGACCGCCACGACGATGCGGCGGACGCCGCCGCTCGCGTGCGTGCTGTGCGTACCCGCGAGCTGACGCGCTGCGCGATGAGCGATCTGATCCACGGCGTTGATCCGCGAGGCCATGCGATCGCTGACGCCACGGACGCCGCCCTGCTTGGTGCCTTGGCGATTGCTCAGCGGGAGGATGCCAAGCGCTGGGGGAGCACGCGGGCCAGAGTCGTCTTCGTCGCGATGGGGCGATACGGTGGTCGCGAATGCTCCTATGCCTCCGACGCAGACGTCATCGCTGTGCACGAGGCGGTCGGCGGCGCCTCCGACTCTGAGGCCGCGGCCAGCGCCACTGTCATTGTGAACCGTGTGAAGAACTTACTCGGATCTGCGACCAGTCAGCTCGGCATCGTCGTTGACTTGGACCTGCGCCCCGAGGGTAAGAACGGTCCGATGAGCCGCACGTTAGAATCCCACGAGGAATACGCCGCGCGTTGGGCGTCCACGTGGGAGCGCCAGGCGGCTGTGCGCGCACGTCCCATTGGTGACAGTGAGCTGGACGAGCGTGCCCGCGCCCTTTTCGAGTCTATGGCCTACCGGGAGGTGAGCGAGGCTGAGGTGCGTGACATTCGTCTGCTGAAGGCCCGGATGGAGAACGAACGCCTGCCGCGCGGCAGCGAGCCTGCTCGACACGTTAAGCTCGGCCCCGGTGGCCTCTCCGATGTCGAGTGGACGATCCAGCTGATTCAGATGCGCTTTGGGCGCGATGTTGCGGCCCTGCGAACCCCTTCGACGATCAGAGCCATCGTTGCGGCCCGAGACGAGGGACTCCTGGCCGCCAGTGACGCTGACATCCTCCTAAACGCCTGGGATCTTGCCGCTCGCATCCGCGCGGGTAACACCTTGGCGAGTGGGCGTATGAGCGGTGTGAAGCTTGACGTTTTGCCTCGTGACAGCGCGGAGCTGGGTGCGCTTGCCGCTATCCTCGGGTACGGGAGTGGCGGGCTGACCGCCCTCGAAGAGGACTGGTTGCGCGCGGCACGACAGGCGCGCGACGTGATGGAACGAACTTTCTGGGAGCAGCAGTGAAGATTGTGCTGGTACGGCACGGACAGACCCCCGCCAACCGTCTGGGGGCTCTGGACACGGTCCGCCCCGGCCTCGGCCTGACCGTCGAGGGCATGGTTCAGGCAAGCCGCCTCGCACAGCGGTGGGAGGTGGAGGTTGCCGCTCCTCCTACTCTCATCGCCTTGTCTGGCCTGCATCGTACGCGCCTGACGGCCGCGCCGCTGGCTGCGCGCTACGGGCTCACTCCGCTCGTGTGCCCGGGGATCCGCGAACTGCGTTCGGGTGATCTGGAGATGGCCTCCGACCCCGCATCCCAGTCCCTGTACGTGCGCACGACCCTGTCGTGGTGCGCGGGGGACCTGTCCAATCGGATGCCGGGCGGCGAAAACGGGCGCGAGGCCCTGGCTCGCTCGCTGGAGACCGTGCGCCGCGTGGGACTCGCGGCTCGCGAGCAGGCGGGGGAGGACGCCGTCGCGGTGTTCGTCATCCACGGGGCGCTCACGCGCCTGCTAGCCACGTGGCTGTCGGCCGACATCGACGAGGAGCTGGTTTCCAAGCACTTCATGTCTAATACGGGCACGACCACCTTCGAGTGGGTTCCCGGCTTCGCCCCGGCCTCGGCCTCGGAGCTGGCCAAGGGCCTGCACGCACTGACTTGGAACGACCGCCCCCTCGATCAGTGGGACTGAGGCTGGTCCTCACCCGGGGCCTCGGGGGCCACGAAGGGTGACACCTTGTAGGGGAACGAGCGATACTTGAAGTAGCCCTCCAGGTAGGAGCGGTGCTCCTCGCACGCCAGCCACGTCTTCGTGCGGGCGCGGTGGATCGCCGGGTTGCGCCAGTCGATCCGATAGATCGCGGCGTTCGTACATTCGCGCGCCGAGCAGATGCCCGAGGCGCTTTCGACTCCCAGAGCCATGGTGTCCTCCCGATGCGGTTACGCTTGGAAGTATGCCAACCCTCGTACTCGTTCGCCACGCGCAGGCTGCCTACAACTACCCCGACCGCTCCCGTCCCCTCACCGAGGCCGGCGTCGACCAGGCCGCGCGCCTCGGAGCGACCCTCGCCCGCGAGGTCGGCACATTCAGCGTCGCCGTCTCCTCCGACGCCCAGCGCGCCCGCGAAACCTTCGCGGCGATCCTCACGCGCGCGGGCGCCGACGATGCCTGGTACGACCGCTCCATCTACGACGGCGGCGAGGAAGAAATCATCGAGCTGGCCCGAACCTTCACCGGGCAGGTCGGCCTGATCGTCGGGCACGAACCCGTCATCTCCTACGCCGGATACATCCTCGCCCGCCAGGAGGACCGAGGGGCAGCCGACAGGGGAGTGCCCACCGCCACTGCCCTCGTGCTGACGTTCGACGGCACGTGGGAGGACCTCGCGCCCGGAACGTGCGCCATGCGGGTCTTCTACACCCCGACTACCCGATAGTCGACATGCCCCTGGGGAAAGGCCACGACCTCGTTGCCGTCCTGTGACGGTCTTTACGTTTGTTCGCGTGAGCGCCACACACCTGGAAGGCGTCCCTCAACGCGATAGAATGTGCCGGTATCTATCCACCCAACAGGGAGAAGTGATGTCGGGACACTCTAAGTGGGCGACCACTAAGCACAAGAAGGCCGCCATTGACGCCAAGCGCGGCAAGCTCTTCGCGCGCCTCATCAAGAACATCGAGGTTGCGGCTCGCACGGGCGGCGGCGACCCCGCTGGTAACCCGACGCTGTACGACGCCATCCAGAAGGCAAAGAAGAACTCAGTTCCCGCCGACAACATCGACCGCGCCGTCAAGCGTGGCTCCGGTGCCGAGGCCGGTGGCGCCAACTACGAGACCATCATGTACGAGGGCTACGGCCCGAGCGGTGTGGCGTTCCTCGTTGAATGCCTGACGGATAATCGTAATCGCGCCGCCTCCGACGTGCGCCTGGGTTTCACCCGCCACGGCGGCTCGCTGGCCGATCCGGGTTCGGTTTCCTACCTGTTCTCCCGCCGCGGTGTCGTCGAAGTGCCTGCCGCCGACGGCGTGGACGAGGAATCCATCATGATGGCCGTCCTGGACGCCGGAGCCGAAGAGGTCGAGGACGCCGGCGAGTTCTTCGTCATCGAATCCGACCCCAAGGACGTCGTCGCTGTGCGCACCGCCCTGCAGGAGGCCGGCATCGATTACGATTCCGCCGAAGTCCAGTTCGTCGCTTCCACCGAGGTAGAGCTCGACCTTGAAGCTGCCCTCAAGGTCAACAAGCTTATCGACGTCCTCGAAGACTCCGACGATGTGCAGAATATTTACACGAACATGTCGCTGAGCGACGAGGTCCGCGCCCAACTAGAAGAACAGGAGTGAGTGTGAGCGATAACACACCGAAGCGTGAGGTCGGTACCCCGCAGGTCAAGCGTGGAATGGCACAGATGCTCAAGGGCGGCGTCATCATGGACGTCGTCACCCCCGAGCAAGCCAAGATCGCCGAGGACGCGGGTGCAGTCGCCGTCATGGCCCTCGAGCGCGTCCCCGCCGACATCCGCGCCCAGGGTGGCGTGGCCCGCATGTCCGACCCCGATCTGATCGAAGGCATCATCGAGGCCGTGTCGATCCCCGTCATGGCCAAGGCCCGCATCGGTCACTTCGTCGAGGCCCAAGTCCTGCAGTCCCTCGGTGTCGACTACATCGACGAGTCCGAGGTCCTCACTCCCGCTGACTACAGTCACCACATCGACAAGTGGAACTTCACCGTTCCCTTCGTGTGTGGTGCCACTAACCTCGGTGAGGCGCTTCGCCGTATCAACGAGGGCGCGGCCATGATCCGCTCCAAGGGCGAGGCCGGCACCGGCGACGTCTCCAACGCGACCACGCACATGCGCAAGATCCGCGACGAGATCCGCCACCTGACCTCCCTGCCCGAGGACGAACTCTACGTCGCGGCCAAGGAACTGCAGGCCCCATACGAACTCGTCGCCGAGGTCGCCCGCGAGGGACGTCTGCCCGTCGTGCTCTTCACGGCTGGCGGTATCGCCACCCCCGCCGACGCAGCCATGATGATGCAGCTGGGCGCTGAGGGCGTCTTCGTTGGTTCGGGCATCTTTAAGTCGGGTGACCCTGCCAAGCGTGCTGCCGCCATCGTCAAGGCCACGACCTTCTACGACGATCCGTCCGTCATCGCCGAGGTCTCGCGCGGCCTGGGTGAGGCCATGGTCGGCATTAACGTCGACGACCTGCCGGTCGATCACCGCCTCGCGGAGCGCGGATGGTGACCATCGGCGTTCTCGCCCTGCAGGGCGACGTCGCAGAGCACGTGCGGGCGCTGGAAAACTCCGGCGCCCGCGCGCTGCTAGTGCGCAGGCAGAGTGAACTCGAAGCAGTCGATGGCCTGGTCATCCCCGGCGGAGAGTCGACGACCATGTCGAATTTGCTGCTCTCTTTTGACCTATTCGATGCGCTGGGTGCGCGCATTAGGGCCGGAATGCCCGTTTACGGGACGTGCGCGGGCATGATCATGCTCGCTTCCACCATTCTGGACGGACGCGAAGACCAGCGCTCTTTCGGCGCGCTTGACATGGTCGTTCGCCGCAACGCCTTTGGGCGCCAGGTGGACTCCTACGAGGAGGACCTGGACGTGACTGGTCTTCAGGGCGGTCCCTTCCACGCCGTCTTTATCCGTGCCCCATGGGTTGAGTCGGTGGGCGAGGGAGTCGAGGTCATTGCGCGCGCCGGTAACAGTGCCGACGGTCCGATCGTCGCGGTGCGCCGCGGTCGCATCATGGCGACGTCTTTCCACCCCGAGGTAGGTGGCGACGACCGTATCCACGGCCTCTTCGTCGACATGGTGGCCCGCGCCTGATGCGCGTGATGGGCATCGACCCTGGCCTGACGCGCTGCGGCCTCGGCGTCGTCGACGTCGATGAGTCGCGGCGCGCGAGCCTCGTCTACGTGGGCGTCGCGCGCACCGACAAGGATCTGGCGACGCACTTTCGCCTGCGCACTATCGCCGACGCGATAGACACCGTCATTGAGCAGTACCGGCCCGAGGTCGTCGCGATCGAGCGCGTGTTCGCGCAGGACAACCTACAGTCGGTGACGACGACCATGCAGGTGATGGGTGCGGCTATGACGTGCGTGGGCCGAGCAGGCCTACCGATGGCGGTCCATACACCGTCGGAAGTCAAATCCGCTGTATCCGGCAACGGAAACGCTGGCAAGGCCCAGGTGCAGACGATGGTCGCTCGCATTCTTGGCCTCGCCAAGGCACCCAAGCCCGCGGATGCCGCGGATGCGCTCGCGATCGCAATCACGCACGCATGGAGGGGGACCGGCCTGCTGGGAGCGCCCGAGGATTCCGCGGTCGCGATTTCGATCTCGGGTCGCCTGACGTCGCGCGGGTCTATGACCCCGGCGCAGCGGGCGTGGGCCGAGGCGCAGGCGGCGCAACGCCGAACAGGTGCCGTCGATCCGCGCCGGCGTCGCGGTTAGAATCGTACATATGTTCGCTCGCGCAATCGCCGAGTGATTCGTCAGGGAAAGGACCGCAGTGATCTCGATTCTGCGCGGCATTGCCGTGAGCGTCGGACTCGACCATATCGATGTCGTGGTGGGAGGCATCGGCTTCCGCGTCCACGTAACGCCCGCTTTCGCGCAGGGCGCCGCGCGCGATGACGAGATCACCGTGTACACCTCGATGATCGTGCGCGAGGACTCGATGACCCTCTACGGCTTCGAGTCGGCGGACGAGCGCGACGTGTTCACCAGGCTCATGTCCGTGTCTGGTATCGGTCCCAAGATTGCGTTGGCGGCTCTCGCCGTGCTGCACCCAGATGAGCTTCGTCGCGCCGTGCGCGACCAGGACCTGGCAGCCCTCCAGCGCATCCCCGGAGTCGGCAAGAAGTCCGCCCAGCGCATGGCCCTCGAAATAGGTGACAAGCTGGGCACTCCTGCGAGTCTGCCCGAGGCAGCCCCCGCCCCCGCACCCAGTCAGGATGCGGTCGCCACCGAAGTCAGCGCCGCCCTCGTCGGCTTAGGCTGGTCCGAGGCGCAGGCCGCCAAGGCCATCGAGAAACTCGCGGGCAGTGGACTGGGAGCCTCCGATATGCTGCGTGCCGCGCTGGTCGCCTTGGGAGGCGGTCGTGGCTGAACAGCCAGATATTGAGACGATGCGTATCGTCGCCCCGGATGCTGGCGAGCTGGAGCGCGCCGCCGAGGCGGCATTGCGCCCGAAGAAGCTCTCTGAGTTCGTTGGCCAGCGTGTTGTACGCGGCCAGCTCCAGCTTGTCCTGGACGCTGCGCGTATGCGCTCGGCCACCCCCGACCACGTGCTCTTGGCTGGCCCCCCGGGACTGGGCAAGACGACGCTCGCCATGATCATCGCCGCTGAGATGGGTACGTCTTTGCGCCTGACCTCCGGCCCGGCGATTCAACATGCGGGAGACTTAGCCGCGATCCTTTCCGGCTTGCAGGAAGGCGACATTCTCTTTATTGACGAGATCCACCGACTGGCGCGCACCGCCGAGGAGATGCTCTACCTTGCGATGGAAGACTTTCGCGTGGATGTGGTCGTGGGTAAAGGTCCCGGTGCAACATCTATCCCGCTGACCCTGCCACCTTTCACAGTCGTCGGTGCGACGACTCGTTCGGGGCTGCTGCCCGCGCCGCTGCGTGACCGCTTCGGCTTCACCGCCCACCTCGAGTTCTACGAAACCGAGGAACTCCAGTCGGTCGTCACGCGGTCGGCTTCTCTCCTGGGGTCGCCCATTGATGCGCGCGCCGCTCACGAGATTGCGTCTCGCTCGCGTGGGACTCCTCGCATCGCCAATCGCCTGCTGCGTCGCGTCGTCGACTACGCGCAAGTGCACGGTGATGGAACACTGACACTGGAGGCGGCGCGCGGCGCCCTGGAGCTTTTCGAGGTTGATCCCTCGGGACTCGATCGTCTGGACCGAGCCGTTCTCGATGCTGTGTGTCGTCGTTTTGCGGGGGGGCCGGTGGGCCTCACAACCCTGTCCGTCACCATAGGCGAAGAGGCAGAAACCGTCGAAACCGTCGCTGAACCCTATCTCGTGCGCGAAGGATTCCTGATACGAACCAATCGTGGACGCATGGCCACCCCGAAAGCCTGGGACCATCTGGGCCTGAACCCACCAACCCCCGTCGGATCACTCTTCGACTAGGGGAGCGGGCCTCGTCCACCGGTATGACACGAAGGCGTACACCTGATGACAGCGCACGAAGTGTCGGTTGATGCGCCGCGCCGCATGGACACCGCTTAGGCCAAAATCCTCCCTCGGCATTAGACTGGCAAGGTGCGCTCGACGCGCCCAACCGTCATCGAAAGTGAAACAGCCTTTATGAGCAACAACCTACCCTTCTACCTCATGGCCGCCGCCGCCATCTTGTTCATGGTGTGGACATCGCGCTCCCGCAAGAAGCAGATGGAGAAGATGGAGCAAGAGAAACGTGACCAGCTCGCCGCTGTTACCCCCGGAAAGTGGGTGCGTACCCGCGTCGGCTTCTGGGGTCGGTTCGTCGACCTGGACGGCGACATTGTTGTCCTGGAAACCAGCGATGGCCACGAGATGTACTGGGAGCGTGAAATGATCGCCGAAATTGGCGGCCAACCGCCCTTGGCCACGACTGAAGAAAGCGAGGCGGAGGAGACATCTGACGCCCCAGAGTCGGCGGACGAGGATGAGGCCGTCCTCGGGCTCGACGACACGGGCGCGCAGTCCTCGACCCAGGACTCCGACGAGCAGCAGAAGTAAGACAAGGCTGAACGGAAAGTAGAACCGTGGCATCTCATAAGCGACGCCCTGTGCGCGCGCTCGTGACGCTCATTGTCGCCATCGTGGCGGCATGCGCGGCGCTGGCGATCGGGCACTTCGTCAAGGGCGTATCACCGTACCCCGACCTGGCCCTTGACCTGAAGGGCGGTACTCAGCTGATCCTGACACCCACTGTGACGGCGGAGGGGCAGCGCGAGATCACCGACGACGATATTACCCAGGCGATTTCGATTATTCGTAATCGTATTGATGCCTCGGGTGTGTCCGAGTCCGAAATTTCCTCCATGGGTAACTCCAATATCATGGTGGCGATTCCGGGGACACCTTCACAGGAACAGCTCGATCTGATCCGTTCATCCTCACAGATGAACTTCCGCCCCGTGCTGCGCATCGGTGCGGCGCAGGGCAGTGTCCGTAACCCGCAAACCACGCAGGTCACGTCCGGCGATAATGTCAGCGGGCAGTCCGGCTCTCAGTCGGGTGACGAGGTCGTGGCGCAGTCGGGCGCTCAATCGGGAGCCGCGCAGAGCGGCGCTGAGAGCGGCGGACAGGAGGAAGCAACCGTTCAGTCGACTGCTCTCGACGAGGCGACCGCGATGAGTGTCGCCGACACGAATGGCGACGGCGTGCTCTCAGATGCTCCCGCGCAGACGCCCGACAACGCGTCTTCTCTGGAGTGGATCACCGAACAGGTGATGTATGACTTCCTCACACTCGATTGCTCGGCCTCAGCTGATGTGAAACATGTTGAAGGCTCGGCGGACAAGCCCTACGCCGCGTGTGACGATTCTGGTCAGGTCAAATACATCCTCGGCCCGGTCGCGGTTCCCGGCTCCGATCTGAAGTCTGCGACCTCGGGTCCTGTCCGTACCCAGACTGGGGGCGTGACTGGACAGTGGGCTGTCTCGTTGCAGTTCAACGACGCTGGAACCGAAAAGTTCAAGGACACCTCGTCGATCCTATACGGCTATCACGATTCCGATCCGCAAGGTTCGTCCTTCTACCAGGGGCGTCCCGACCGTAACTCTTTCGCCGTCGTTCTTGATGGGACGGTTATTACCGCCCCCTCAATGAACGCGATCATTCCGAACGGCCAGGCCGAGATCACCGGAAACTTCACGCCGCAGTCGGCGAAAGTCCTGGCCAATCAGCTCAGCTTCGGCTCGCTGCCTCTGAACTTCGAAGTCGAGTCCGAACAACAGATTTCCGCGACGATTGGCACCGACCACTTGACAATCGGTCTATGGGCTGCGTTGATTGGTTTCCTGCTGGTCATCATCTACCTGATCTGGCAGTATCGAGGCTTGGCCGTCATCTCCGCCGGCTCGCTCATCGTCGCCTCGATCATTACCTACTTGGTTATTGCACTGCTCTCGTGGGCGATGGGCTACCGCCTCTCGTTGGCCGGTGTTGCGGGTCTGATCATGGCAATCGGCGTGACCACCGACTCCTTCATCGTCTATTTTGAGCGAGTCCGCGACGAGGTACGCGATGGTCGCCCGCTGCGCGCAGCGGTTGAAGAAGGCTGGGATCGAGCCAAGCGTACGATTTTGGTCTCCGACGCGGTCAACCTGGTTGCAGCCGTCGTCCTCTACCTGCTTGCGGTGGGTGGTGTTCAGGGCTTCGCCTTTACGCTGGGTGTCACGACTGTTATCGACATTGCTGTGATCTTCCTTTTCACGCACCCGATGATGGAGCTGCTCATTCGCACGCGCTTCTTCGGTGAGGGTCACAAGTTCTCGGGCCTTGATCCTGAACACTTGGGTGCGAAGAACGCGCTCGTGTACGGGGGCCGCGGTCGCCTCGTCGCGCGCGGCGATTCGTCTGCTCGTGTGGAGGGCGAAGCCGGAGATGGCTTGTCGATCGCTGAGCGTCGCCGTGCGGCTCGTTTGGCCCAGCGTGAGGCCGAAAAGGCGGCATCCGCACCTGAAACGAGCGGTGCCACCGACGCAGTGACCCAGGAAGAGGAGAACTGACATGATGAGTTTTGCTCAGTGGGGTAATGCCCTGTACTCCGGCGACAAGTCCTACCGCGTCGTGCCCAACCGCAAGCGCTTCGTGGGGCTAGCTGCAGCGGTCATCGTCATCGGCTTCGCGCTGGTTGCGATCATGGGCCTGAACCGCTCCATCGAGTTCACGGGTGGATCCCAGTTCGATGTCGCTCACGTGAGTGACCAGAGCGAATCATTCGCCTCGCACACCGTGAGTTCGACAGGCCTCGTTGAGGGCGCTCCGAAGGTGACCCGCGTGGGTTCGGATTCCGTGCGTATCCAGACGACCTCGCTTGACTCAGCCCAGACCGCGCAGATGCGCGAAGCGCTGGCCAGCGCCTACGGCGTGGATACATCTGAGGTTCAGTCCTCGTCCATCGGCCCCTCATGGGGTTCATCGGTCACGACCAAGGCCGCCCAGTCTCTTGCCATCTTCATGGCACTTGTGGCCCTCCTGATGACCGCGTACTTCCGTTCGTGGAGGATGGCCGCATCGGCACTTCTCGCTCTCGTTCACGACATCGCGGTTACGGTCGGTGTGTTCGCCATTCTTCAGGTCGAGGTGTCCCCAGCCACGGTCATCGGCTTCCTGACGATCCTTGGCTATTCGCTTTACGATACGGTGGTTGTCTTCGATAAGGTTCGTGAACTCACCGCCGACGTGTACGATCAAAAGCATTACACTTTCGCCGAATACGTCAATCTTGCGGTCAATCAGACGATGGTCCGCTCGATCAACACCTCGGTTGTGGCGCTTCTGCCGGTCGGTTCCATTCTCATCATTGGTTCTGTCGCGTTGGGGCCGGGCACGCTGGTAGATATTTCGCTCGCCCTGTTCATCGGCATGATCGCGGGTACTTACTCGTCGATCTTTATTGCATCGCCGCTCCTCGTGACGTTCCAGGAGCTGTCGAGCAAGACTCGCGAACACAATGCGGCTGTCGAGCGCGAGCGCGCCAGCCGTCACACCACCGACAAGGCGTCCTCCCCGAAGGCACTTAAGGTGGCTCCGATTAAGCCCGGCAAGCGTCTGGGCAACGAGAATCAGCCTCACAGGAAGAAGACTCATCGATGATCGGTGAACTTGGTGAGCACATCGCCACCCTCGTGCAGGATAACCTGGTCGAGATCCCGGACTTTCCTGAGCCGGGCGTTCTATTCCGCGACATTACGGGCCTGTTTGCTAACGGACCGGCGTTCAAGGAACTCGTGGAGTTGATCGGTGCCCGTTACGCGGGCCGTATCGACACGGTGGCCGGCCTCGAGTCGCGTGGATTTATCCTCGGTGCGCCCGTTGCCGCTGAGCTGGGCTTGGGCATGTTGACGATCCGTAAAGCGGGCAAGCTCCCCGGCGAGGTCATCGGCGTCGACTACTCGCTCGAATACGGCAGCGCCCGCATGGAAATCCGCCCTCAGACCGTGCGTGAAGGCCAGCGCGTCCTCATCATTGACGACGTTTTGGCCACCGGCGGAACAGCCCGCGCGGCGGTCGATCTGCTCAACCAGTGCGGAGCATCGGTTGAGGCTCTCGTCGTGTTGATGGAGTTGAAGGGGCTGAACGGTCGGAGCAAGTTGGAAAGCATCAACGTGGAGACCGCTCTGTACGTCTGAGCGTCCACGTCACGCATGCGAGCGGGTCCAGGGATCTACGATGATTCCCGGACCCGCCTGTATGTCGCTATCATGTGGACATGAGCAGCGACGACACGACTTCAGGGTCCGCATTGCCTGCGGCGGTTTCTCGGGTGCGCTCCGGCCTGGTGTGGTTCGGTTCTCGCGGGCGCGCGACGATTCCCGAAATTGAGCCTCTTGTTCGTGCTTTGCGCGCAAATCACCCGAAGGCTGACATCAGCGTGGTGGAACGGGCCTACCGCACAGCTGAGGAATGTCACCGGGGACAAATGCGCAAATCCGGGGAGCCGTATATCACTCACCCGGTGGCTGTGGCGACGATCCTCGCGGAAATGGGTATGACGACTCCGACGTTGGTCGCTGCGTTGCTCCATGACACCGTTGAAGACACGGATTACACCCTCGAGCAGCTCGCCGCTGACTTCGGTGAACCCATCGCGAACCTCGTCGATGGAGTTACCAAGCTGGACAAGGTGCGTTACGGTGCTGCCGCGCAATCCGAAACTTTGCGCAAGATGCTCGTTGCGATGAGCCGCGACATCCGGGTGCTGCTCATCAAGCTCGGCGATCGTCTCCATAACGCCCGGACGTGGCGCTTCGTCCCGGCCGCGTCGGCGGCGAAGAAGGCGAAGGAAACCCTTGAGATTTATGCTCCGCTGGCTCACCGCCTGGGCATGAATATGGTGAAGTGGGAGCTTGAGGAACTCTCTTTCAAAACTCTCTATCCGGAGATTTACGAGGAGATTGATCGGCTGGTCGCCGAACGAGCGCCTCAGCGCGAAGAATACCTGCGTGATGTCATTGACCAGATCGAGGAGGACCTGCGTCGCTCGGGGACAAAGGGCACGGTGAGTGGCCGTCCGAAGAGTCACTACTCGATCTACCAGAAGATGATTGTGCGCGGCAAGGCCTTCGATGAGGTGTTTGACCTGGTCGCGGTGCGCGTGCTGGTTGACTCGATCAAGGACTGTTACGGAGTTCTCGGCGCGTTGCATGGGCGTTGGAACCCGATCCCTGGCCGCTTCAAAGACTACATCGCGATGCCGAAGTTTAACCTGTATCAGTCGCTGCATACGACGGTGATCGGTCCAGGCGGCAAGCCCGTGGAAATCCAGATCCGCACCTTCGACATGCATGAGCGGGCCGAGCATGGTGTTGCTGCCCACTGGAAGTACAAGCAGAACCCGAATGCTTCGAGTGGCGACTCGGATCGTATGAGTTCCGAAGAACAAGCGAACTGGTTGCGCGCTCTTGTGGAAATGGAGCGTGAGACGGGGGACCCGGAGGAGTTCCTTGATTCGCTGCGCTACGAGATTGCGGGCGACGAGGTTTATGTGTTCACCCCCAAGGGTGAGGTTATCGTGCTGCCGGCGCGTGCCACTCCGGTGGACTTCGCCTACGCGGTCCATACGGAGGTTGGACACCGGACGGTGGGTGCGAAGGTGAACGGACGTCTGGTTTCGCTTGACACGCGCTTGGAGTCTGGTGAGACGGTCGAGGTCGTGACCTCAAAGTCCGATAAGGCGGGTCCTTCGCGTGATTGGTTGGCTTTTGTCGCCTCTCCGCGTGCTCGCTCGAAGATTAAGGCGTGGTTCTCCAAGGAACGCCGCGAGGAGGCAATTGAGTCGGGGAAGGAAGCGCTCGCCCGTGCGATGCGCAAGCAGAATCTTCCGTTGCAGCGCCTCATGAGTCATCAGTCGATCCTGTCGGTGGCTACATCCTTTGGCTATCCCGATGTGTCGGGCTTGTACGCGGCTGTGGGCGAGAACCATGTGTCTGCTCAGAGTGTGGTCAATAGGCTCGTTGACAACCTGGGAGGGGGAGACGGCACGGAGGAAACTCTCTCCGAGGGAGTGACTCCAGGGTCGGCGAAGCCGCGTTCGGAAGCATCGGGGGATAGTGCGATCACGGTGTCGGGCCTGAGTCCCAACGAGATTTGGGTGAAGCTCGCCAAGTGCTGTACGCCCGTTCCCGGCGATGCGATCGTCGGATTCATCACGCGTGGGCAGGGTGTTTCGGTGCATCGCAGGACGTGTGCGAACGCCGTGCGCCTGGGGCAGATTCAGCCGGAGCGTTTCGTTGACGTGTCATGGAATTCAGATTGCTCTTCTGCCCCGTTCCGCGTCCAGATCGAGGTGCGCGCACTCGACCGTGGCGGCCTACTGTCTGATCTGACGAAGGTTCTGTCGGATTATCGTGTCAATATTCTGGCTGCTTCCTTGAAGACGGACGGTGATCAGGTCGCGTCGGGTAACTTCTCATTCGAGCTTGCTGACCTGGCGCACCTCAACGCAGTGCTGTCGGCGTTGCGTCGGGTGGACGGGGTTTTTGAGGCGGTGCGTATCGGCGCCGTTTCATAGACGAGGCCGTGGTGCGCTCGCTCCAGAGAGCAGGCAACGGTGTTACATCCGTCCCCTTTTTCGGCGTTTTATGCCCATTTTGTCGTTAGATGTGACACACTAGCCTTGTGTGTCACATAGGCACACGACCGCGCCGGGCATTAGCCCTCGTCTGAGAAGGAATATCGTGACCGAAACGTCGATTCCGAACAACGAATCCACCCCTGAAGCTTCCACGGCTTCGCCCCAGGAGGCCCAGGCCTCGACGATCAGTGCGTCCCAGGTGCCCGAGCACCCCTTTGCGCGTATCGATGAGGATGGGACCGTCTACGTGAAGGACGGGGATGACGAGCGTGTCATCGGTGGCTTCCCGGAGGGTATCCCTTCTTCTCCTTTCGCTTTGTACGAGCGTCGCTATGCTGATCTTGAGGCGACAATCAAGCTTTTCGAGGACCGCCTCGCCTCTTTGAATCCGCGCGACATTGATCAGACCCTCGCGACGCTGCGCGAACAGGTTGTCTCACCGAACGTTATCGGGGACGTTCCGGCGCTGAGACGCCGCGTCGAGGCAGTCGAGAAGGCCGCTGAGGAACGTAAGGAAGTTGCCCGCGAGGAGCGCAAGGCCGCCAAGGCGCAGGCCCTGGCTGACCGCACCGCCGTCGTCGAGCGTGCTGAGGCAGTTGTCGCCCAGGATCCCGCCAAGACCCACTGGAAGCAATCGGGTCAGACCCTGCGTGACCTCCTGGAGGAGTGGAAGGCCTTGCAGCGTCGCGGTCCTCGCCTGGAAAAGTCCGTCGAGGACGAACTGTGGAAGCGTTTTTCCTCCGCTCGCACTCAGTTTGACCGTCACCGCCGTCAGTTCTTCTCTCAGCTTGATCAGGCTCAGTCCGAGGCCAAGCGAGTAAAGGAAGCATTGATTGCTGAAGCCGAGGCGTTGTCGTCTTCGGTGGATTGGTCGCGGACCGCCGGAGCCTACCGTGAGCTTATGAACCGCTGGAAGGCTGCCCCGCGTGCCTCGCGCAAGGAGGATGACGCGCTGTGGGCGCGTTTCCGCGCCGCCCAGCAGGTGTTCTTTGATGCGCGTCGCGCTAAGGACGAGGCTACGGACGCACAGTACCGAGAGAACCTCGTTGCGAAGGAAGAGATCCTGGCTGATGCTGAGAAGATCCTTCCAGTGACAGACATTGAGCGAGCTAAGGCTCAGCTGCGTCTTATTCAGGATCGCTGGGAAGAGGTCGGTCGTGTTCCCTCCTCCGATCTACATCGCGTTGAGGGACGTTTGCGTGCTGTTGAGGCCGCGGTTCGCGAAGCCGAAGAAAAGGAGTGGAGGCGCACGAACCCTGAGACACGCGCCCGCGCCGCCGGCATGGTGGGACAGCTTCAAGAACAGATCGCTCAACTCGAGCGTTCCCTCGCCGATGCGGAGTCAACGGGCGATAACAAGTCAGCTTCCGCCGTGCGTGAGACCCTCGAGACCAAGCGCGCGTGGCTCGCCCAGATCTCTTCGTCAATGGAGTGACATGCGTCTTCACGTGATTCCGTCGCCTTTCTACGCGGCGAATGGGCTTGTGCTCGTCCCTTCTGGGGCGGGCACAGCCCTTGTTGTCGACCCTTCCGCCGGTATCCAGCGCCTTATTCGCGAGGTGCTTGACTGCGAAGGGGTCAGTGTCGGTGCCGTGTTGTTGACCCACGGGCATCCGGATCACGTGTGGGACGCGGCCCAGGTGTCGACGTGGGGTGAGGCGGGCGTTCCCGTGCCCGTGTACCTGCCGGGGCCGGACATGTACCGTATGGATGATCCGGCTTCATTCTTGCCCATGGCGCCGCCCGACTTCGTTGGGGAGTGGGTCAAACCCATCTCCCTGCGCGAGATGCCTGCTGAGTCAATCGAGATTACTCCGGGTGTGTGTTTGCGCATGGTACCCGCGCCCGGTCACACCGAGGGTTCGGCGGTGTTCCTTGGACACAGCCCGTTGGACATTCGCGTGAGTAATCGGTCGTTCTTTGCCAGCGAGGATTCGGTGCCGTGGGCGCTGAGCGCGGACGTTGTATTCAAGGGCAGCGTTGGGCGCACCGATATGCCTGGCGGCGATGAAACACAAATGAGGCATTCGCTGCGCACTATTTCCAATGCGATTGACCCGACAACAGTTCTCATTCCCGGCCACGGTCCGGCTACAACGCTCGCGGATGAGATACGCTCAAATCAGTATTTGATCCGCGCTCGCCGCATCGGTTAGCGCCGCAACCACGCGATTTCAAGGATAACGTCATGGCTCGCACGTCTCTGTCTGGTTTCCCCGAATGGCTCCCCGAGGGACGCATCATTGAGATGCACGTCCTGGACGTGTTGCGCCGTGTCTTTGAACTCCACGGTTTCGTGGGAATTGAGACGCGCGCGGTCGAGACACTGGCACAGCTCGAGGCCAAGGGCGAGACTTCCAAGGAGATCTACGTCCTCGATCGCCTTCAGGCTCTGAAGGCTGCAGCGTCCGGACCGCGCACGCTTAAAGACAAGGGCATGGGTCTGCACTTCGACCTGACTGTTCCCTTTGCTCGCTACGTCGTGGAGAACGCCAATGAGCTGGATTTTCCGTTCAAGCGCTACCAGATACAGAAGGTCTGGCGTGGCGAGCGTCCGCAGGAGGGGCGTTTCCGCGAGTTTACGCAGGCTGATATTGATGTTGTCGGCAATGGTGAGTTGCCATTCCATTTCGAGGTGGATCTGCCGCTCGTTATGGCGGAGGCGCTTAACAGTTTGCCGATTCCGCCGGTGCGCGTGCTCGTCAATAACCGCAAGGTTGTCCAGGGCGTGTGTGAATCGGTGGGTGTGAGTGATGTCGAGGCGGCGTTGCGCGGGCTGGATAAGATTGACAAGATCGGGTCCGCGGGCGTGGCTAGGGAGCTGTCTGAGTCGGGTATCGACGGCGATCAGGCCTCCGTCCTACTCCAGATGGCCCAGATTCGCACGTCTGATTCAGCTGAGGTGCGCGAACGCCTGGCTGCTCTGAGCGTGAGCGGAGAGCTGCTGGACGAGGGCCTGAACGAGCTTGCGGAGCTGCTCGACACCGCCAACAAGCGCATGCCGGGGGCGCTGGTCGCCGACCTGAAGATCGCGCGAGGCCTCGACTACTACACGGGAAGCGTCTACGAGTCCGAAATCGAGGGCCACGAGGACCTCGGCTCGATCTGCTCGGGCGGACGCTACGACTCTCTCGCGAAGGACGGAAAACGTACCTTTCCAGGCGTCGGCCTGTCCATCGGTGTCTCGCGCCTCGTCTCACGCATGATTTCTGCGCCTCTGGTGCGCGCTTCGCGTAAGGTTCCCACGGTCGTGGTCGTCGCTGTAACGAATGAGGAACAGCGCGAGCGGTCCGAGGAGATCGCAATGACGCTGCGCGGGCGCGGCATCTCGACCGACGTCGCCCCGAGCGCCGCCAAGTTCGGTAAGCAGATTAAGTTCGCAGATAAGCGTGGCATTCCTTTCGTTTGGTTCCCGGGTGATGACGGGAAGGCAGATACGGTGAAGGACATTCGAAGCGGCGAGCAGGTGGATGCCGATGCGGCGACGTGGGTTGTGCCCGCGGAGGATGTAGCTCCGTCGATTGAGAAGGTGATGGCCTGAGTGCCCACTACCGCCGTTGACGCAGCACGAGGTCTCGCGGGCGCGCTCGAGCATTCGCTCGAGGCGATGCCACAGGCTGCCCGCGGCGATGGCGAGCGTGCGCTGCGTCGTCTACAGGATGTGGTTGTGCCACGCTTGGAGGATGCACAAGCGCCCCTCCTCGTCATGGTAGGGGGTTCAACGGGGGCAGGTAAGTCGACCCTCGTGAACTCGCTCCTAGACCGCGACGTCAGCAGGTCGGGCACACTTCGTCCAACGACGCGCCGCCCTGTCCTGGTGTGTTCGCTGCAGGCGCGTGCGTGGTTCATGTCGGATCGTGTGCTTCCGCGCTTGGCCAAGCACGAAGGCGGACAGGGAACGAGTCTCGATGCTGTGACCATCGTCGTGGACGACATGATGTGGCCGTCGATCGGCATCTTGGACGCCCCCGACATAGATTCGGTCGAGGAGGGTAACCGTCGGCTCGCCTCGGAGCTTCTCGACAGCGCTGACCTGTGGATTTTTGTTACGACTGCTGCTCGTTACGCGGACGCTGTCGCGTGGCGGCACCTGGAGGAGGCTGCCCGTCGGGGATTGCGCGTTGCAATCGTGCTCAACCGGGTGCCCGCGGGTGTCCAGGAGGAGATTCGCGCGGACCTGTCTTCGCTCGCTCAGCGCCGAGGCTTGGGGGAGGTTCCGATTATTGTGATTGCTGAGCAGGAGCTGACTCGCGGTCGGTTGCCTTTCGAAGCGATTGCTCCTGCGGGGGCGTTCTTACGCGGTATTGGCGATGATGCGCACGAGCGAGCGGCAATCGTTCGCAGTTCCCTTGCCGGAGCTGTTGCTTCTGCTCTGGAAGAAGCGTTCAGGGCATTGGATGAATCCCGCTTGGCGTTGAGTGCCGTCACGTCAGCTCGTGAGGGCATTGATCACCTGGTTGCATCGTGTGCGCGTGACGTTGCCTCCTCCTCGAGCGACGATGTGCTGCGCGGCGAGGTGAGCGCCCGCATCTCTGAGGTGTTGGGTTCGTGGGATATGACGCGCACTCTGGCCAGGGTCGTCGGTAGCGTGCGCGAGCGCATCATGGGTGCCGTGCGCGGCAGTGCCGCTCCCGAGGAACAAGTGCGTCGGGACCTTACCGGCGGGCTGGCTCAGCGTTTGAGCGATCAGTATCACCGCGCGTGGACTGAGGCCCTGCGTCTGGCCGAGCCGGTCGCCGCGATCGGCGAGTTCGAGGAGCTGTTGGACACTCAGGCGAGCCTTGAGCGTGCGCGCAGGACAGCGCAGGCCTGGACCAGCGAGGTCACGCAGATTGTGCGCGGCCAGGCGGAGTCCTCGCGCGTGACGGGTCGGCTCCTGGCCGGAGGAATCAACGTCGTGACGGTGTCGCTCATGGTCAGTGTTTTCGCGATGACGGGCGGTGTGACGGGCGTCGAGGTCGGCGTGGCGGGTGCTTCGGCCGCGCTGTCGCAGACGATTCTCGAATCGTATTTCGGTGAGCGCACGGTGCGTTCGCTCACCGTGCAGGCCCGTGAAGCCTTGGAATCGCTGGCGGCCAGTTCACTGGCGGAGGTCGTCGCTCCCATTGCCGCGGGGTTGGATCGCTCGCAGGAAAGGGAACGCATCGAGGCGCTCGCGTCGGCGCTCGACAAGGCACGGGAAGTGCTGACATGAGGCGCACAGCGACCTCTGTTGCGTCGGCAGCGATGCAACTCGACCAGATCGCGACGCTCGCCGCTTCCGACATTGAGCCGACGACCCTGGCGCGGGTGCGCGAGCTCATCGACGTGACCTCTGAGCGCAGCGACATGGATCCGACGTGGTGCGTGATCGGCATGCTCGGCGGTACGGGAGCGGGCAAGTCTTCTCTTGTTAATGCGCTCAGCGGGGGAGAGGTCGTACGTGCGGGCGTCCTGCGGCCGACCACAAATGAGGCGTGCGCTGTCTTGCCCAAGGGGCGCGAGCCGAAGGAGCTTCTCGAGTGGCTGGGCGTGCGATCTCGCGTCGACGCTCCCGGAGATCGTGCAGGCGATACCGTGATCATTGACCTGCCCGACATTGACTCGGTCATAGAATCGCACGGTGAGGTGGTCAGCCGTTTGGCATCGCGTGTTGATGCCCTTGTCGTCGTCGTTGATCCGCAGAAGTACGCGGATGCGTGCCTGCACGACGAGTGGTTGGCGCGTCTTGGTTCTTCTCACGCGTCCGTGACGGTTGCTCTTACCCACATCGATATGCTGGATGCTCCTTCGCGCGGCGCGATCGAGACGGACCTGCGTCGCGTCCTGGATGAACGCGGCCTGATGGACGCGAGCATCGTGGCCGTGTCAGCAACCACAGGGGAGGGGATTGACGCGCTGCGCGCTCACCTGGCGAGCGAGGCTCGGCGCGTGTCACGGCAGGCGTTGCGCGCTCGGGCTGCACTCGCCGAGGCCGCTGTTCTCGTGCGTGATGCTATCGGATTAGAGGGGCCGATTCGCGGCATTGAGACAGAGGGAATGGCCACTGAATTGGCGAGCGCTGCCGCCGAGCTTGCGGGGACACCGATCATTGCTGAGGCCGTGGCTGGGGCGACGCGACGCGCGTGCATTCGTGCGGGTGGGTGGCTTCCCTTGCGTTGGATGGCACGTATGGGCGCTGATCCTTTGCGACGCTTGCACCTGGGCGAGGAGGCGCGCGAGGAAAGCGCGACTACTCCGACGCTGCCTACACGTTCGGCTTTCGATGAAGCGGCCTTTGCAAATGCGGTTCGCAGTGAGGTCGCTGCGCGCTCGACGGGCAGGCCCGAGTCCTGGCGTCGCCGTCTCGTTGATCGCGCACTGGGCGGAGCGACGAAGGTTCCTCACAGCGCTCACCGTGAGGTGTCCGAACACTTGCGTGTGAGTTCGAGCGCGCCGGCACTTGCGAAGTATTTCGGTGCCATGCAGCTGATCGCATGGATAGTGTGTCTCATTGGCGGGGTCTGGATCCTGGCGATTCACCTCGGTCGGGCGGTACTCATCGATGTTTCTGTGCCCGCCCTCGGTCCTGTTCCGATGCCTACTGCGCTGATCGGCTGCGGCCTCGCGGTGACGGTTCTGTGTGCGTTTGTCAGCCGTGTCGCATCCGCTTGGGTAGCCTCACGTCGTCGGCGTGCGGTCATGGCGGATGTCAGGGCGCTGTGCCGTGACGAAGTTGATCGCCTTGTTGTCGCCCCACTGCGGGCGGAGGATACCCGTCAAGTTACGATTGCCTCGTTCGTGGCCCGTCTGCCCCTCAACCCGCGGGTGTGAAGCGGAACGCATCGGTGTGCGCGAACAGTGACGTCGCCAACCACGTGTACCTTTTCCGAGCAAGCGCACGCTATGCTGGTGACAGCGATGAGGCGCAGCCCCTTGTTATGGTGCCCCGCGGGACGCGGGATTTGTTGTTATGGGTGAGGCCGCGCTGAGGAGCCTCGATGGCCCGCCCCGATGGTTTTGCTACCCCACACGCAACACGCAAGGAATAACTATGCCCTCCGACGACTACATGGACCGCGACGAACGCGATGACATCATGGACATGGACGACGAGTTCGATCTCGTCGACGAGGCCGACGGCGAGGACCGCGACGCCGGGCAGGAAGCCGACGGCGAGGACCGCGACGCCGGGCAGGAAGCCGACAGCGAAGACGGCGATACCGTGACCTTCGCGAGCCTCGGACTGCCCGAGGAGATTCTCCAGGCCGTCACCGATATGGGGTTCCGCGTCCCCACACCGATCCAGGCCGCCGCGATCCCGCCGCTCCTAGAGCTGCGCGACGTCGTGGGTATCGCCCAGACGGGAACCGGCAAGACGGCCGCCTTCGGCCTGCCGCTGCTGGCCATCGTCGACGCTGACGAGCGCGACGTCCAGGCCCTGGTCCTGGCTCCCACGCGCGAGCTCGCGATGCAGAGCGCCCAGGCTATTGAGGATTTCGCTGCGCGCACCGCCCGCCTCGACGTCGTCGCCGTGTACGGCGGTTCCCCCTACGGTCCCCAGATCGGCGCGCTCAGGCGCGGCGCGCAGGTCGTCGTGGGCACTCCGGGCCGCGTGATCGACCTGATCGAGAAGGGCGCACTCGACCTGTCGAACGTGCGCATGCTGGTTCTGGACGAGGCCGACGAGATGCTGCGCATGGGCTTCGCCGAGGATGTCGAGACGATCGCCTCGAGCGTGCCCGACGACCGCCTAACGGCTCTGTTTAGCGCCACGATGCCCGCCGCCATCGAAAAGGTGGCGCGCGAGCACCTGAAGGACCCCGTCAAGGTCGCCGTCTCGACGGAATCGTCGACGGTCGACACGATTCACCAGACTTACGCGGTCGTGCCCTACAAGCACAAGATTGGTGCACTGTCGCGCGTCCTGGCCACGCGCGCCCAGCACATCGCGGCGGGTCAGGAGGAGGCCGACGCGGCCATCGTCTTCGTGCGCACCCGCGCGGATGTCGAAGAGGTGTCCCTCGAGCTGTCGGGCCGCGGATTCCGCGCCGCCGGTATCTCCGGCGACGTCGCTCAGACCGAGCGTGAGCGTATGGTCGAGCGACTCAAGAACGGCTCTCTCGACGTGCTGGTCGCCACCGACGTCGCGGCGCGCGGCCTGGACGTTGAGCGCATCTCCCTGGTCGTCAACTTCGACGTGCCCCGCGAGCCGGAGGCCTATGTGCATCGCATCGGCCGCACCGGTCGCGCCGGGCGCGAGGGCCGAGCGCTCACGTTCTTCACCCCGCGCGAGCACGGCCGCCTGCGTCGCATTGAAAAGCTGACGGGGACCGAGATGGAAGAGGTTGAGATTCCCTCGCCCGCCGCCGTCTCCGAGTTCCGGGCTCGCCGCCTACTCGAGGGCCTGGGCGCCCGCATCGAGCGCGGCCGCCTCGACATGTACAAGGGACTGCTGGCCGACATGGGCGAGGACGTGAGCGTCGAGGACATCGCCGCCGCGCTCATGGCCACGGCGGTTGGTGACGAGGGTCCTGCGCCGCGCAGTGAGAAGGATCGCCGCGGAAATGGAAAGATTCGCCGCGAGGAGCGCCTGGACGAGTCCGGTGAGTTCGTCGGCGCGTCCTTCGAGGCGGGACGCGACAAGGACCGCCCGCTCAAAGGCGGCGCGAATGGCGCTCGTCGCCGCGGTGGCGGTCGTCCGGTGTCCGGCTCCGGCACGCGCTACCGCATTGAGGTCGGCAAGAAGGACCGCGTGAAGCCTGGTTCCATTGTTGGAGCAATCGCGGGCGAGGGAGGCATCGATGGCCGCGACATCGGTCACATCGAAATCTACCCGACCTTCTCCCTCGTGGACATCACGGCTGATCTGTCCGGCGAGCAGCTTTCCCGCATTTCCAGGGGCTACGTGTCCGGTCGCCAGCTGCGTATCCGAGTGGACGAGGGGCCGGGCGCGCGAGGAGAGCGTGACGGCTCCGAGCGTCGCGACTATGACCGTGATTTCCGAGGCCGTGGTGGCCAAGGAGGAGACCGTGACAGTCGCTACGGCGACCGTGGGGGCCGTTTTGGGGGTTCCGACGAGAAACGGCCGCACCGCTTCGAGAAGGGGGACGGTTCGCGTCCGCGCCGCAGTGTTCGCACCGAGCGCTGGGAGAAGGACATCAAGCGTGCGCGTGGCGGCCGCGAGGCGGGATACGACGGCTGGGATCGTGACGGAAATCGTGAGAGTGGGCGCCGCCACTTCGGTAAGCGCCGCTACGAGGACTGAGCGCTAGCCCTCCGCACCGGTGGATCGTTCCGACGCGGGACGCAGCCGAGTGACGGCAAACACCGTGAGGATCGCGAGTGCAGCAGCAATCACCCAATAGGGAGCGTAGGCCGCCCCGCCCACCGTGGCGGTGGCGGCCCACGCGCTCATGGCCACCGACACGAGGGCGAGCTCGAGGGCGGGACCGGCGGAATCGGCGACCTGCAGCCACGAGGCGACGCGCCCGTGCTTGGCCTCGGGAGTGACCTCGAGGGCCATGACGGACAGGGGCGCGTGGACGAGGCCGACGCCCAGGCCCACCAGAAGCCACCCGATGAGGGCCACCCGCACGGGAATCGAGGGGGCGAGGAGGGACCCGACGGGGATCGCGCCGATCGCCATCAGCGCGCCACCGATGACGGGGAGCCGACGTCGCACCCGCTGGTCGTGGAAGCGCGCCTGCCCGACCGCGCCGATGGACCACGTGATCGAACCGAGGGTGACCCACCAGGCGGAGGAGGCCTCGGACCAGCCGTGCACGCGCTGGAGGATCAGGGGGATCATGACGGCGAGGCCGACCTGGGACGCGAGTGCGCCGAGCCTCGCCAGGATCGCCGAGGGCATGCCTGGGCGCGACACGAAGGTGCCGCGCGGGAGGAGACGGGGGAGCGCCCACACCGTGATGACCGCGCCGAGGGCGAAGACACCGAATTGCGCGACGGGCGAGGCGAGGGCTCCTGCGAGCTGAAGCAGCATGACCCCGACGCCGACGAGCCCGGCATCACGAGACAGGGCCGCGAGGACGGGGGAGCGCTGTCCCTGCGCGGTCGGCACGGAACGCAGGACGTAGGCGATGGGAAGGGCTGCGATCAGCACGAGGAGGGGAACGACGCCGAAGACGTAGCGCCAGCCCCACTCCTGGGTGACGTGACCGGCGATCGCGGGGCCGACCAGGGAGGGAAGCACCCACGCCAGGGAGAAAGATGCGAAGAACGTGGGGCGGTGCCGAGGGGAGGCAACCGAGCCCACGAGCACGTAGAGCGGGACGATGAGGAGGCCACCCCCCAGCCCCTGCAGCGCGCGCCCGACGACGAAGACGATGACGTGTGAGCCGACGGCGCACACCAGCAGGCCGACGGCGAAGAGCACCAGCCCCGCGAGCAGGACGACACGGGGGCCCTTCCAATCGGCCAGGGCGCCCGCGACCACGGTGGCGCTCAGCTGCGTGGCCAGTGCCGCCCCCGATGCGATCGGGTACCAGGGCGCCGCGTTAAAAGACTCGACGACGACCGGCATGATCGTCGTGGCGGCGAGCTCCTCGAAGGCCACGAGGGTAATGAGAAGCACGGACCCGATGGCCAAGCCAATTTCGGACGGGGCCCACGAGGCGCGGGCGGGGGAGGAGGAATCGGCGGCGGGCATGTTGACTATCCTACTCACGGCACACGCGACTCTTCGGACGTCAGGCGTACAATGACACTGCCGCCGCCTGTCTCGCGGATGGTAACTACGAAAGGAATCACAGTGCTTCGCACTCACAACATTGGAACTCTCGGCACCGACCTGGTTGGTCAGACCGTGACGCTCACCGGTTGGGTGGACCGCCGCCGCGATCATGGTGGCGTCGCCTTCATCGACCTGCGTGACGCCTCCGGCATCGCCCAGGTGGTCGTGCGCGACGAGCGCGTCGCCCACGAGCTGCGCTCCGAGTTCGTCCTGAAGGTCACTGGCGAGGTCTGCGCACGCCCCGAGGGCAATGAGAACCCCCATCTGGCCACCGGCGCCATCGAGGTCATGGGTGACGACATCGAGATCCTCAACACCAGCGCGCCTCTACCCTTCCAGGTCTCCTCCAATGCTGAAGATTCCGGCAACGTGGGTGAGGAAACTCGCCTAAAGTACCGCTACCTCGACCTGCGCCGCGAACCCGAGCAGTACGCGATCCGTCTGCGCTCCAAGGTATCGCGCGCCGCCCGTGAGGCGCTTTACGCTCGCGACTTCGTCGAGATCGAGACCCCGACCCTGACGCGTTCGACCCCCGAGGGTGCCCGCGACTTCATCGTCCCTGCCCGTCTGTCCCCGGGTTCCTGGTACGCCCTGCCTCAGTCGCCCCAGCTCTTCAAGCAGCTGCTCATGGTGGCAGGTATGGAGCGCTACTTTCAGATCGCGCGCTGCTATCGCGACGAGGATTTCCGCGCCGATCGCCAGCCCGAGTTCACCCAGCTTGACATCGAGATGAGCTTCGTGGACCAAGACGACGTCATCGAGGTCGCCGAGGACGTTTTGAAGAACGTCTGGGCGCTCATCGGTTATGATCTGTCCACGCCGATCCCGCGCATGACCTACAAGGATGCGATGGAGCGTTACGGCTCCGATAAGCCTGACCTGCGTTTCGGCCTGGAGCTGACCGAACTCACCGAGTACTTCAAGGACACGACGTTCCGTGTATTCCAGGCGCCGTATGTTGGCGCCGTCGTCATGCCCGGTGGCGGCTCGCAGCCGCGTCGCACCTTCGACAAGTGGCAGGAGTGGGCCAAGGCGCGCGGCGCCAAGGGCCTGGCCTACGTCACGATCGCCGAGGATGGCACGCTGGGCGGACCCGTGGCCAAGAACATCACCGAGGCCGAACGCGAGGGCCTGGCGGCCGCCACCGGCGCCAAGCCCGGTGACTGCATCTTCTTCGCAGCAGGCAAGCCCACCCCCTCGCGCGAGCTGCTCGGCGCTGCCCGCCTGGAGATCGGCAAGCGCTGCGACCTCATTGATCCCGACGCCTGGGCCTTCACCTGGGTCGTGGACGCCCCGCTCTTTAAGCCCACCGGCGATGCCGAGGCCGAGGGCGATGTCGCGCTGGGCCACAGCGCGTGGACGGCTGTCCACCACGCCTTCACCTCGCCCAAGCCCGAGTGGATCGACTCCTTCGACAAGGACCCGGGCAACGCCCTGGCCTACGCCTACGACATCGTCTGCAACGGCAACGAGATCGGCGGCGGCTCGATCCGTATCCACCGCCGCGACATCCAGAACCGCGTGTTCAACGTGATGGGGATTGGTGAGGAGGAAGCCCAGGCGCAGTTCGGCTTCCTGCTGGATGCCTTCAAGTTCGGCGCCCCGCCGCACGGCGGCGTCGCTTTTGGCTGGGACCGTATCGTCTCGCTGCTGACGAAGTCCGAGTCGATCCGCGACGTCATCGCTTTCCCGAAGTCCGGTGGCGGTTTCGATCCGCTGACCGAGGCCCCGGCCCCGATCACGCCCGCGCAGCGTAAGGAGGCGGGCGTGGATGCCAAGCCGAAGAAGCGCGGCGAGGAATCCACCGACGAAGCAAAGAAGTGATCTAGCTCTCGGAAGTCTTGTCCACGAAACCCCCATCCGGCCCCGGTCGGAGGGGGTTTCGTGCACAATAGAGTCATGTCGTACGTTGAGATGCATCCGGTAAATCCTCAAGCACGTCTGGTGAACACGGTCGTTGACCTGCTGGAGCGCGGCGGCACGATTGCGCTGCCCACGGACTCCGGTTATGCGATCGCGACTAAGATCGGCAATAAGTCGGGCATGGATACGATTCGCGCGGTGCGCAAGCTCGACGACAAGCACAACTTTTCATTGCTGTGTCACTCGTTCGCTCAGCTCGGTGAGCTGGTAATCGTGGATAATCACGAGTTCCGCACGATGAAGGCCCTGACGCCCGGACCTTACACGTTCATTCTCCGTGGCACCAAGGAGGTACCGCGCGTGATGCTCAACAAGAAGAAGCACACGGTCGGCGTGCGCATTCCGGATCACGTCATCACGCAGACGATCGTCGAGGCGCTCGGCGAGCCCCTCGCGTGTTCGACTCTCATCATGCCCGGTGAGACTGAGCCTCTGACGGATGGATTCGACGTGGATGAGCGCATCGGTCACCAGGTTGATCTCGTCGTCGTTGGGCCGGTCGGCGTGGCTGAGCCGACGACGGTTATCGACTTTGCGGGCGGCGACGCGGTTGTTGCTCGCGTGGGCGCGGGCGACATCTCGCTCTTTGACTGATCGCCCGATCATCGACGCACCTTCGTTTTCTGAGACGGGTTTTCTCCGGCTCGCTGCGGAGCGCTCCGAGTTGCTGCGCGCTGGCGTCTCAATCGGGCCGCTTGTCGGCGCGCGGATGGTGATCGATGGCCGTGAGGCCGTTCGGGTGACCTTCCGATGCGCCGGGGATGGTGCCTCGGGGGCCTATCTGGTCCTCAATACGGTGACGGATCGGGCGCGCGATCGCCTGGAGCTCTTTCGTATGGAGCGGGTGCGCGGAGTGGAGCCATGGGTGTTGTCGTGCGCTCTGCCCGCCGATGTCATCGTGAGTTACCAGTTCGTGCTGGTCGGGCCAGGTGGGCTTGATTCGCGCGTGGCGGATGATCGGCGTGCGTGGGCGCGCGTCCTCGCCTCGGCGGTGCGCGATCGCTCCCATCCGCGTGCGCTCGTCAATGGGCGGGGGCATGTTGCCTCCCTCTTCGCCGGTCCGGATGCGCGTCTTGTCTGGCCTGATCGCGAGGTGTTTTCGCGGGATATGCGCGCCGCGCGCGAGGTGGAGTGCGCGGTGCCGCTCGCGCCCGACGGGGCGTCGCCGCGGCAGCGCGTCGTGGTCGTGCATGACGGCGAGGGTGCGCCGGTGCGTACTCTCATGTTGTTCGATGGGCAGATCTGGAGAGCTAACGGGGTGGGGTGGTTGACCCGGCGCTATCGCGGCCTGCGCGTTATAACGATTGATGTGGGGGCTGCGAGGGAGCGCGAGGCAGTGCTGACTGATGTGGCTCGCGTTGAGGCGCTGATCCGCTCGATTTGTGACGAGGTAGGGGTGGGTCCAGTGACAATCGCCGGTCAGTCGTACGGTGGACTCGCCGTCCTCGAGGCTGCGTTGCGAACGGATATAGACATCGATGTGGTCATTGCTCAGTCGCCGTCCCTGTGGTGGGGTGGGGAACATCGTGGTGTGGGTGAGGGAACGCTGATGGGTGACCTGCGCGCTGGATGGGTGAGGCCACGCGCCGGGGTGACGCTGCGTCTGCAGGTGGGAACGCTGGAGCAGACGATGCGCCCGGTCGTCGATGAGTGCGCGGAACTTCTGCGGAACTTGGGGGCAGCTGTAGAGCTGGATCACTATCGCGGCGGTCACGATGTCGCCTGGTGGCGCGAGGGGCTCCTGCGCGCGCTCGACGGGTGGTGGCCGCTCGCATCCTGAGCATTGATGAGATAGGTCATGTCATATTCGACCTGTAGGTTAGGCGCACCTTTGTTCTCGAATAGATCGACTGTATTGAGGCACCCGAGCACCTATGGACGCGAATCCGCGCCATCGTCGGCGTCGCCGTGACCGTTCTCGCCCTGGGTGTCCCCGATCGGGCGGACGCGATGTGGCCCTGAGCTGATTAAGCGCGTTTTGATGTCTCCGATGTGATCATCGATGATCATAAGACGGATGCGCCGCTCGTGGTCCCGTGCCGTTAGTGTCGCAGAAGGGTTTCTCGAAATCTCAAATGCTGACCAGGAGGTCATCAGACAGCATGATTGCTCGATAATATAAGTCACAATTCCTGGTCAAATTTAATAAAATTGGCGGGAAATCAGTTTTTTTCGCACACTTCCAGGAATTTGCTTGTTGTTCGCAATTGTGTCTCGCGCCTACAATAATAAGATGAGTCGTGTGGCCGATAGTTACTCGGACACTGACATGATTACTCTGTGCTGGAATGCGCGGTTTATTCGAGAAAATCGCGACGAGAGGGAAGACGGCAGGCATGACGAAACGGTCAATCGCGCATAGCAAGGGGCTGTGCACGTCCGTTCTTGCACTGACCACTTCTGTTTCAATCATCGCGGGCATTTGTATTACCGCCACCCCCGCATACAGCATTGACGGAGTCCCGGATACCGCGGCCTCGTGCCTCGAGATCACGGAGGGAGAAGCGACCGTGCGAGTCTCATCTATCCTGCATGCGGGTGACGCCCTGCACCTCGAAGGCAGTGGCTGGACTCCTACCTCCGATGATGGCCGTGCCTTTGTGATCATGGCACTCGACGGCGGGAAGGAACTACGTCCTGCCGATACTGAACTCCCGACGTGGGTTCCGTCAGTCGTCGTGCGCAACAAGAGCGCATGGGCTGTCGCCGAGGTGGGTGCTGACGGCTCCTTCGTGACGGACATAGCGATTCCCGCGAGCTGGCGCGCGGGTTCCACTCATCAGATCGCGATTGGTGATAGCGCTAATGAAACCTCTGTTGAAGCGGTGGTGAGGGTCGCCGAGGAAGACATACCGGTTCTGACCTGCACGCTCGGGGGTGCCAACGCCAAGCCTGCCCTGCCTGATAGCTTCGACGATAGCGACGATGACACCTCTACAACTCCCGGCACTGATGAGCTTGGGGGCGATGAAACACCTGCCCTTCCCTTAACCGCACCCGCCAGTGGTCTGGGGGAGTCCGCTGCGACCGCCCCCGGTGCGAGTACCCCTCAGGCTCCCAACGAAGGTGCGTCGGCGGACAACATGAGCGATTCCCAGGCATTGTCGTCTCTTCCTTCCCCCGCGCCGAGCGCACCCTCCGGTCCTGCCATCGGGTCTAGGCCGGGTTCTCCTGCGACAGCGGGCATCCCAACCCCCGACCCCACCTCGTCAACGGAACCGCAGAGTGTCTCTGCCTCGCAGATCGGCCCAAAGGCCCGCTCTGAGCAGCAGGCAAACGAGGAAGCTGCCCGTGAAGAGGAGGGGCGCCTCAACGGATGGATACTCGCGGGCGGTGGGCTTCTCACCCTCCTGGGTGCCGTTGCGACGGTCAGCATTGTGCGCAGGTCACACGGGGGAGTGCATTAATTGGGTCTTGCTTTGCCCCGGCGCCAACGACATTGTGATTGACCGCGTGGTGTGCGTTGGGATTTAGCAATCAGTCGTCACACCTGTTACTCTGGTTTTAAACAGTATCTTCTGAGCATTACTTCCTTGAAGGAGAACCGCTATGCAGCACGGACGGGCAACCTCAGCCCTTGGAGGGAGAGGGTTTGCTGGCCGCAGTCGGGCGATGAGTATACTCATGGCCCTATGCTTGTTTGCGGCGGTCGCGCTCGCGATCCCCGGTTTTACCGCGCGCGCTGATTCTAATGACGAGCATTACGCTATCCCCAACACCTCTTTCCGCATTAGCCTCGAAAACGCTGCGCAATTTGAGGCCGACTACGGCACGACAGGCTACTGGGCGGTCGTTCTGGATGACGGAGGTGTCACGCCTAAGGAGAAGCCGACGTTTGAACGTCATGGCGAGATCGTGACTGCCGATGCTCACGGTCTGTGGATGGCCGCTGCGCTCAATAACAGCACTATGGTCGTCCCGGTGCCGAACGGCACCAACAACGTTCAGGGCACGACGTGGCAGCCCGGCACTCAACACAGTGTCACTGTTGTGATCTACCAGGACGAACGCACGCTCGTGTCCACGCGGAGCTACTCTGTCAAGGTGTTCGCCCCCAATAACGAGGGTCGGACTGATCCCCCCGATCCGGCAGATAAGCCGACGACAGATCCTGCTCCGCAGCCCGATCCGCAGCCTTCGACCGATCCTGCGCCGGAGCCGAGCACTGACCCTGCCCCGCAGCCCGATCCGCAGGCATCGCCCGATCCCGTGCCGAGCACTGACCCTGCCCCGCAGCCCGATCCGCAGGCATCGCCCGATCCCGTGCCGAGCACTGACCCTGCCCCGCAGCCCGATCCGCAGCCTTCAACCGAACCCGCACCTACGCCTGACGATCCCGCTCTTCCTGTCGTTCGGCCTACCCCGACGCCCTCCGAGAGTCCGTCAGCTAGCCCCTCGGCATCTACCGCCGCTCACTCGCCTCAGCCATCGGATACCCCTGTGTCCCCGGTGACGGACGAATCGCAGCTCACCGATGCCAACAAGGGTGGTGTGAGCGCCGCATTCACAGCTGGCCAGTTGACCATCAACGTTCCTGCTGACAAGGCCACTGTCGGCGAGTGGGTGAGCGCGAACATCATGCAGACAGGTGAGGCTCGGTGGCTGCAGGTGGCAGACGATAACCGGGTAACGATGGATGTCAACGGCCTGCCAATGGGCGATTACAAGGTCGTTGTGGCCAACCGTTCACACGAGCTCGTCGGCTGGGCAGAGTTTAAGGTTGCTTCGACGCTCAGTGCTGGTGCTCCCGGAAGCTCGGTTGACGCATCCGGGTCCGTCAAGCTCCACGCGGAGGTTCTGTCATCCTCGAATGCCAGTGACGAATCTGAGGGCCTCAATGGTTACCTGCTGGGTGCTGGCGCCTGCATGCTGATCCTCGGGGGCCTCGTCGTTCTTCAGGTTCTGTCCGGTCCGAAGATCGGGTCCTCCTCACATGGGGTCACCCTGACGTAGTCTAGGTGTTATGGATCTGTTTGATTCCGATTCTTTCGATGAGTTGGGCGTGCCCGCGTTTTGCGCGGGCGCGCCCCTCGCCGTTCGTATGCGTCCCACGCGTTTGGATGAGGTCGTCGGGCAATCTCATCTCCTTGGAGAAGGGGCGCCTCTACGTCGGCTCTTGTCAGGTGAATCGCGCGATGGGGTGGCCCCCTCGTCGGTCATCCTGTGGGGTCCACCTGGTACTGGCAAAACGACGCTCGCGTATCTCATCGCGCGAGCGTCCGGTCGTCGATTCGTTGAGCTGTCAGCCGTATCGTCGGGTGTGGGTGACGTTCGCCGCGTCGTCGATGATGCACGACGCGCGTTGACGAGCAATGCAGAGGAAACCATCCTGTTCATCGACGAGGTCCATCGCTTTTCGAAATCGCAACAGGACTCGCTGCTGCCGGCCGTCGAGAACAGTTGGGTTGTCTTGGTTGCGGCGACGACCGAGAATCCCTCCTTTTCGGTCATTGCCCCGCTCCTATCCCGTTCATTGTTGCTGACGCTTCGCCCGCTTGAACCCGACGCGCTTGAGGGGTTAATTCGACGCGCGATCGACGACGAGCGTGGGCTTGGCGGTCGTTTCTCGATCTCAGAGGAGGCAGTAGAGGGGCTTGTCCGTCTGGCGGGCTGTGATGCACGTAAGTCTTTGACGCTTCTGGAAGCTGCAGCGGGGGTAGCCAGTGATGATGGCTCCGGCGAGATCACGGTTGCCTCCGTCGAGGCAGCAGCCAATCAAACGCTCGTGCGGTGGGGGCGCGATCAGCATTACGATGTGGCAAGCGCTTTCATTAAGTCGATGCGCGGTTCGGATGTGGATGCGTCCTTGCACTATCTTGCTCGAATGATCGAGGCGGGGGAGGATCCGCGTTTCATTGCTCGGCGTGTCATGATCGCGGCCTCGGAGGAGGTCGGCATGGCATCTCCGGAGGTGTTGTCCACATGCGTTTCCGTTGCTCAGGGGGTTGCCCTGATCGGCATGCCTGAGGCGCGCTTGCTCCTTGCACAAGCCGTCGTTGCTGTGGCAACTGCTCCGAAGTCCAATGCCACCTATCTGGCGATCGACCGCGCGCTGGCAGATGTGAGAAAAGGCCGCGGGGGAAGTGTCCCCGAACATCTGCGCGACGCGCACTATGCGGGTGCGAAGGCGTTGGGTCACGGTGATGGATACCTGTACGCTCATGACTGTCCTCACCATGTGGCGGCGCAGCAGTACCTTCCCGATGACCTGGAGGGGGTCTGTTACTACGTGCCGACGGACAATGGGCATGAGGCAATACTCACGAAGCGGCTCGGTGTGATTCGCAATCTGTTGAAGAGACGCTAGGATAGAACAGTTGTCCGCGCCAGCGGACACCTGGGGTCTTAGCCGACGGACCATCACTGGTCCTGGAGTTGGCCCCATGTCGGGCAACCACCCCGACATGACATGAGAAACAGGAAGAAGAACCATGGCAACGAATCGTTCCCGTAAGCAGGTGCGTGAGTCCCGCGCCCTCGGCCTGGCCCTGACGCCCAAGGCTGTCCGTTACTTCGAGAAGCGTCCCTATGGCCCCGGTGAGCACGGTCGTACCCGCCGCCGTCAGGATTCCGACTACGCTGTTCGTCTGAAGGAAAAGCAGCGTCTGCGCGCCCAGTACGGTATCCGTGAGTCGCAGCTGCGCCGCACCTTCGAAGAGGCTCGCCGCACCGCCGGTCTGACCGGTGAGAATTTGGTTGAGCTGCTTGAGATGCGTCTGGATGCCCTTGTCCTGCGCGCTGGCTTTGCGCGCACCATCCAGCAGGCCCGCCAGTTCGTCGTTCACCGTCACATTCTCGTTGACGGTAAGATCGTCGACCGTCCCTCGTTCCGTGTCAAGCCCGGTCAGACCCTGCAGGTTAAGCCCAAGTCGCAGACTACGGTTCCCTTTGAGATTGCCGCTGAGGGTATTCACCGCGACGTACTGCCTGCCGTCCCCGAGTACCTGGATGTTGATCTTGCTCGCCTGAAGGCGACCCTGGTGCGTCGTCCCAAGCGTGCAGAGGTTCCCGTGACCGTCGACGTTCAGATGGTCGTCGAGCACTACTCGCGTTGACATCTGTTAAAACCGTGCCCCCGAGCGAAAGCTCGGGGGCACGGTTTTCTTCATCCCACAGTCCGCTCGTGCGTGCCGATGTGCCCTAACGGGCGGGGACCGACTAACATGAGGCACTATGCGTACGTCTGAAATCCGCACACGTTGGCTCGACTATTTCGAGAAGCAGGGCCATGAGGTGTGTCCTTCCGTTTCCTTGGTGTCTCCGGAGCCGTCAATTCTTTTTACGATCGCGGGCATGGTTCCGTTCATTCCCTACATCATGGGAGTTGAACCTGCTCCGTGGCCTCGTGCCACATCGGTGCAAAAGTGTATTCGGACGAACGACATCGACAACGTGGGTAAGACGACCCGCCACGGCACGTTCTTCCAGATGAACGGCAACTTCTCCTTCGGCGATTATTTCAAGGAAGGTGCTATTAATTTCGCGTGGGATCTGCTGACGGGTTCGCGAGACGAAGGCAAGTATGGTCTTGATGGTGATCGTTTCTGGGTGACGATCTGGGATCAGGATGAGGAAGCTTTGAGTGTCCTGACCAAACAGGTTGGTATGGATCCGAAGCACATTGTGCGCCTGCCACGCGTGGAGAACTTCTGGGACACGGGTCAGCCTGGTCCTGCGGGTCCCTGCGCTGAGTGGCACTATGACCGTGGCCCAGCCTACGGTCCCGAGGCCGTGGGTGGCGCTGTGGATCCCGGCGGTGACCGCTACCTAGAGGTTTGGAACTTGGTGTTTGATCAGTTCATGCGCGGCGAGGGCACCGGTAAAGACTATCCGCTGCTCGGAGAACTCGATCAGAAGGCGATCGATACGGGTGCTGGGCTTGAGCGCCTTGCTTTCGTCATGCAGGACAAGCCGAACATGTATGAGATTGACGAGGTGTTCCCCGTCATTGAAGCCGCAATGCAGATGAGCGGCAAGTGCTATGGTATGGGCGCTGCGGGTCCCGAAGCTGGCGAGGCCTACGACAATGATGTGCGAATGCGTGTGGTTGCCGACCACGTGCGCTCCTCCCTCATGCTGATCGGCGACGGCGTGCGTCCAGGCAACGACGGTCGAGGCTACGTGCTGCGCCGCCTGATTCGCCGCGCGGTTCGTTCGATGCGTTTGCTGGGGGTTGACGAGGCGACCATGCCGACGCTGCTGACGGTGTCGAAGGACGCGATGAAGGCGTCCTACCCGGAGCTTGAGACGAATTGGAAGACGATTTCTGAGGTCGCTTACGCGGAGGAAGAGGCGTTCCGTCGTACGCTGAGCGCCGGCACGACAATCCTGGATGCCGCCGTGGCATCGGCGAAGGAAACCAAGGGTACGCCTATGATTTCGGGTGCATCCGCCTTTTCGCTGCACGATACCTACGGCTTTCCGATCGACCTGACCCTCGAGATGGCCGCCGAGCAGGGTGTGAGCGTCGACGAGGAGGGCTTCCGCACTCTCATGGAGGAGCAGAAAGAACGCGCCCGCGCTGATGCCCGCTCAAAGAAGACCGGACACACGGATGTGCGCATTTTCCACGACATTGAAAAGGCGATGGGAGGGGGTTCGACGTTCCTTGGTTACACCGAGCAGGCATCTGAGGCAACGGTCGAGGCGCTCCTCGTTGATGGCGTGGAGGCCCCCGCTGCTACCGCTCCCGCCGAGGTCGAGGTGATCCTTGACCGCACCCCCTTCTACGCAGAGATGGGTGGCCAGCTGGCCGACCATGGCACCATCCGCTTGGCGGGCGGCGGTGTCGTGGAGGTCAACGACGTGCAGGCCCCGATCCGAGGCCTGAGTGTCCACCGTGGCACACTGACTGAGGGTGGCGTGACGGTAGGCGAGAAGGCGTATGCCGAGATTGACGGTGAGCGTCGCCTTGCCATCGCACGCGCACACACTGCGACGCACATGGTGTACGCGGGATTGCGCTCGGTCGTCTCCGAGCACGCTGATCAGGCGGGGTCGGAGAACTCGCCATCGCGTCTGCGCTTCGATTTCCGTCACTCCAGCGCGCTAGCCTCCTCTCAGCTCAGCGACATCGAGTCCCTCGTTAATGAGAAGCTCGCTGAGGATCTGCCTGTGAGGACCGAGGTCATGAGCATCGACAAGGCGAAGGAGATGGGCGCGATCGCCCTCTTCGGCGAGAAATACGGGTCTGAGGTGCGCGTCGTGACGATCGGCGATGGCTTCGATCGTGAGCTGTGCGGTGGCACGCATGTTCCCAGTACGGGCCACATCGGTCGAGTGACGGTTCTCGGCGAGGGTTCCGTGGCCTCCGGCGTGCGCCGCATCGAGGCCCTTGTTGGCTCCGGTGCCTACGAGTTCCAGGCGAAGGAACATGCGCTGGTTTCCCAGCTGTCCCAGCTCATCGGTGGCCGAGCAGACGAACTGCCGGATCGGATCGAATCTCTCCTGGTTAAGTTGCGTGAATCCGAGAAAGAGCTGGACAAGGTCCGCACTGAGCAGGCACTGCGCCGCGGAGCTGAGCTGGCCGCTGCCTCTGAGCGTGTGGGTGAGTTCAGCCTTGTCGCGTCGTGCGTCGGCGAGATGCCCTCAGCTGATGCGCTGCGCACGCTCGCTCTGGACGTGCGCGAGCGTATGGGCAACGAGCGTGGCGTCGTCGTGGCTCTGGCGGGTGTCGTGGGTGGCAAGCCTTCCCTTGTCATCGCTACGAACGAAGCTGCTCGTGAGGCTCGCGTGAAAGCGGGCGCGCTCGTGCGCGCCGTCGGCAAGTACATGGGTGGTGGCGGTGGAGGCCGCGATGACATCGCTCAGGGCGGTGGCTCTAAACCCGAGGGCATTCAGGCGGCGCTTGACGCTGTCCGCAAGGAAATCGAGTCCCTGTGAGTATGCGTCGGGGAGTACGCATCGGCGTGGACGTCGGCACTGTTCGTGTCGGCGTCAGTCGGTGCGACCCCGACGGCATTTTGACGATGCCGGTTGTCACCCTCACGCGTGCCCCAGATCAGTCAGACCTATCCGCTCTCGCTGGCATCGTCCGCGAGTACGATGCCATTGAAGTCATCGTCGGCTTGCCCAGGCATTTGCGCGGTGGGGAAGGAATTTCCGCCAAGGGCGCGCGTAAATACGCGCGCCGCCTGAAGACGCTCGTCCCCCACGTCCGTGTTGCTATGGTCGACGAGCGTCTGACCTCCAACCAGGCGCACGCGCGCCTGCGAGCATCCGGCATCCCGGAAAACGAACACCGCAGCGTTATCGACCAGGTTGCGGCGCAGATCATCCTTGAACAGGCCCTGGAACTGGAGCGTATGAGCGCTCGGGAGCCGGGGGAGGAGATCATCCCCGAGACCAGTGAAGGAGCGAAGTAATGACGACGCCCCCCAAGTATCCTTTCCGCTCACGCCGTGAGATTCACTCTGGCCAGCCCAAGGTCTATTCCGACGCTCCCAACGAGGAACAGGTCGCCACTCCATCGGATCCGACCCCCACACCGGTGCGCGGTACCGTGAAGCCAGCTCCGGCCTCGTCCGACCCCACCCCCACACCGGTGCGCGGTACCGTGAAGTCAGCTCCGGCCTCGTCCGACCCCACCCCCACGCCGGTACGAGGCTTCCCTACCCGCAGGTCGACGCGTAGCCAACCAGCGGTTGTATCGACGCAACCAGATGGCGTCGGCCACGACGACGCGCGACCGGCCTGGAAGCGCGCCGAAGCCCCCACCGAAACGACTGGAATGCGCTCGCGCAGAATCGCCAGCGAGAGGCGTGCGGCCCGCAAACGTAAGCGTCGCCGCCGTATCCGTTCTTTCTTTGTGATCCTCCTCGTCCTTGGTCTCGTCGGCGGAGCTGGATACGTGGCATATTCACAGCTCAACTCCTCAGTGACGGCCTCCGACGACTATCCGGGTCCCGGAACAGTAAACGTTGAAGTTACTATCGCGGATAATTCGACGGGACGCGACATTGGTCAGGCTCTCCACGAGGCCGGGGTCGTCAAGTCCGTGGGTGCTTTCGTGCGCCAGTACGAGAAAAACAGTGCAGCCCGCCAGATCAACCCCGGTACCTATCGATTCAAGCTCCAGATGAGCGCTGCCGATGCCCTCGCTGTCCTCCTTGATCCCATGAACCGCGTCGATTCAACAGTCACCGTGCTATCGGGTGAACGACTCTCTGTGATCAAGAAACGCATCATTGAGGTCATGGATGTTTCAGCGAATGACGTTGACGCAGCCTTCGCTGACACCGTCGGCATCGGTCTGCCCGCCGAAGCCAACGGCAGCGCCGAAGGATGGCTACACTTCGGCGAGTACGAGGTGGGTGAGGACGACACGCCAACGACCGTCATCGCCCGCATGGTCAAGGCAACGGTCGATGAACTCGACAAGCTCGGCGTACCCGCCGCGGACCGCGAGACCGTGCTAACCAAGGCGTCGATCGTCGAAGGTGAAATGGGCAGCAATAAGAAGTACATGCCACAGGTCGCCCGCGTCATCGACAATCGACTGGCCGACACCGAGGGAGAGACGAAGGGAGTTCTCGGCATGGATTCCACGACGCTGTACGGTGTTGGGAAGGAAGGCGGTCTGCCCACCCAGGCCGACCTGGACGCTGACAACCCCTACAACACTCGCCTGCATGCGGGTCTGCCGCCCACTCCGATCAACCAGCCCAGTCTTGAGGCCATTAAAGCCGTCTTGAATCCCGCAGAGGGCGACTCGCTCTACTTTGTGACCGTCGACCTCACGACCGGCGAGACACTCTTTGCATCCAATTCAACTGATCACGAGAAAAACAAAGAGAAACTGGTCGAATACTGCAAGACGCACGCCGACCAGTGCAGCCCGCAGTCATGACAACGTGGGCAGGCGTCATCGGCTCCCCGATCGCGCACTCACTCTCCCCGGTGATTCATCGGGCGGCGTGGAGGCAACTCGGGATCGACGGATGGGAATACCGGCGGTGCGACGTCACCGAGGAAGCCCTACCAGGCTTCATTGACAGGCTTGACGACTCATTCCGTGGTCTGTCCGTCACCATGCCCTGCAAGCAGGCAGTGATGCCGCTGCTTGACGCAATCGACCCCCTAGCGGTTGCGGTTGGAGCCGTGAACACGGTTGTGCCCTCGGCCGAGATGCTCGCTGGATTCAACACGGACGTCTCCGGCATCGCCTCAGCGATCCGCAGGGCATGCGACGACGCGGGAGTCCCAAAGCCGTCGAGTGCACTCGTGCTCGGCGCCCGCGCGACAGCCTCGTCTGCATTGGCCGCTCTGGGAGAACTCGGTATTACCTCCCCCACCGTGGCAGCTCGACGATTCGGTGGCCCGGGTTCCGTCATTGCTGCCGCCTCGCGGCTCGGCGTGACGATCGATCAGGTCATGTGGTCGGACACAGAGGCGGTCGCCGCCGCGGCTGCTTCGCGCGACGTCCTGATCTCAACTCTGCCCGCTGGTGTCGCAGATTCGCTTGCTGAGGTGCTCAGCCCCCGCCAGGGGCAGATTCTGCTCGACGTTGTCTACGCCCCTCGTGAGACGGCACTTCGGGCCGCCTATGAGCGTGCCGGAGCTGTCGTTGCTGAAGGGACGGATATGCTGATCTACCAGGGGGCCGCACAGGTTCAGTTGATGACAGGGCACAGTCCCGACCCGGAAGTTATGCGCGCCGCCCTGGAAGACGAATTAACGCGTCGAGCATACGCGGACAGGGGAGAGGGACGACCGTGATCGTCGAGTGGCTTTCCCCTCGCATCAGTGCCGACCTTTCTCTTGTGTCGGGATTCCTCACCTGGATCATCATCCTGTGGTGGCTGTGGCACTCCGGCTGGCGAGTCCAGCGCCGATATTTCATCGAGGTGAGTCAAAAGCCGCTCTCGCGTAACGCCATCGTGTGGGTGGCGGGCATCGTCGGAGCTGTTTTCTTCGTGGGCGCACAGATGCGTCCGGGTATGCCGTCGGTCATGACGGTCGCCATGATTGGTGCATTGAGTGGTTATGTGGATGCGCGAACGCACCGTCTACCCAACATGTATACGGTCGCTATGGGGCTTGGCGTAGTCATCGGAGCAGTAGTCGGATGCCTCATCTCTCCGATGTGGCTCGATAGGCTCTTAGGCTTCGCTGTCGGTGCGCTCATTTGGTTTATTCCGGTCGCGATCTTGAATCGTCTTCCGGGCGGAATGGGTGGTGGTGATGTCAAACTCGCTCCTGTCCTTGGGGCGATGGTCGGTTCCGTCGGCCTTCACGCTGCCGTTTTTGCCTTGGCGCTCTCTTTCGTATCTGCGGGTGTGGCGGCCCTGTGGAACATCGTCGTCGGCTCTGCGGGCACGAAATCACGTGTCGCAATGGGGCCGTGGATGATCGGTTCTGCGCTGGTCGGAACAATTGCCTGGGGCGTGGTGCCCGACTGGCTGTAGGCCAGTCTCACGTGGCCTTATCGTGGACCCGCCGGGACGGAGCAAGCCCGGGATGGGACAATGACACGGTGAGTATTTCGACGCCTTCGCATCAGTCCGAGTCTGTCAGCCTCGAATGGGGCCAGACGTGGCCGCCTCGCGACGTCTTTGCCTCCCTAGCCGCGTCCAGGCGTGTGATCCCTGTTGTGCGCCGAGTTCTTGCTGACGAACTCAGCGCGGTCGGTGTTTACCGTCAGCTCGCTCATGGCGACTACGGCAGTTTTATCCTCGAGTCTGCCGAGCACGGCGGCTCCTGGGGACGATGGTCGTTCGTTGGCGCATCCAGCGCCGGGGCTATCGTTGCCCGCGATGGTCATGCCCGGTGGGTGGGTGCGCACCCGCAGGGGGCGCTACGAGAGGGATCGTTCCTGGAGGTCGTGCACTCTGCGCTGGAGCAGCTTGCCGCCCCTCCGATCGAGGGGCTTCCTCCCATGACGGGTGCACTTGTCGGTTCGCTCGGATGGGGCATCATTTCTGAATGGGAGCCGACTCTGGGGGCGACTGCGCCGAAGGAATCCGACGTTGCCGATGCAATGCTTGTCCTAGCAACTGAGGTTGCGGCAATCGATCATGCGACAGGGTCGGTGTACCTGATGGCGATCGCGTGGAACCTCAACGGTTCGGATGAAGGTGTGGATGATGCTTACGACTGTGCGGTTGAGCGCCTTGATGCCATGACGACCCAGCTGGCCTCGCCCATCGCTCCAGCTGTCCTAGGTGTAGGCGGCCAGAAACCCCCGGTCATTCGTCAGCGTACGGTACGTGCAGACTTTGAGGCTTCTGTCAACGCAGCCAAGCGCGCGATTACGGATGGGGATGCCTTCCAGATCGTGCTTTCTCAGCGCCTCGACGTCTCCACGAACGCCAGCGGTGTCGACGTTTACCGCGTCCTGCGCACGGTCAATCCCTCGCCCTACATGTACTACCTTGACCTGCCCGACGATCGAGGCGGTCACGTCGAGGTCGTTGGTTCTTCCCCGGAGACGCTCGTCAAGGCGCAGGGTCGCCGCGTGTGGACGTACCCGATCGCAGGTTCGCGCCCGCGCGGTGTGAACTCAGCGGAGGATCACCGTCTTGCCGCTGAGCTTCTCGAGGATCCCAAGGAGGTCTCGGAGCATGTTATGCTCGTTGACTTGGCGCGCAATGACCTGTCGAAGGTGTGTGATCCGGCCACTGTTGAGGTCGCAACCCTCATGGAGCTTAAGCGTTTCTCCCATATTCAGCACATTTCCTCGACGGTGACCGGCCTGCTGCGTGCGGATGCGGATGCACTCGATGCCTTGGTGGCGACCTTCCCTGCGGGCACCCTCTCGGGCGCGCCCAAGCCTCGTGCAATTCAACTGATCGACGACTTCGAGCCGGCTGCGCGTGGCCTCTATGGTGGCGTTGTTGGTTACTTCGATCTGTCGGGGGACGCTGACCTGGCGATTGCCATCCGCACGGCCTCGCTCAAGGACGGTGTTGCCTCCGTTCAAGCAGGCGCAGGTGTGGTCGCAGAGTCGGTACCCGCCCTCGAGTATGAGGAGTCGCGCAACAAGGCTGCAGCCGCCGTTGACTCGGTTGTGCGCGCCTCGACGCTGTCTGCACTGTCGTGAGACGCGCGGTCGGATGCGCCGCCCGGGTGTCCGTATTATTCGCTAGCCTTGATGGAGTCCAACTGTTTTCCGGTGAAAGGGGAGCGTCGTGAGCGTTCTCGATGACATAATTGCGGGGGTCCTCGAAGACCTGTCAGAACGCGAGGAACGCGTTCCTCTGAGCCGTGTCAAGGAAATGGCTGCTGCTGCGCCAGAGGCGAAGGATACACTCGGTGCGCTACGCAATCGTGATGGCGCGGTCAAGATTATCTCGGAAGTCAAGCGTTCCTCCCCGTCCAAGGGCGCGCTCGCGCAGATACCGGATCCGGCTGCTCTGGCCTCGGTATACGAGGCCGGGGGAGCTTCCGTGGTATCTGTGCTCACCGAGCAGCGCCGTTTTAAGGGTTCACTGGCCGACCTGGATGCGGTGCGTGCGGCGGTTGAGATTCCCGTGCTGCGCAAGGACTTTATCGTGACTCCCTATCAGATCCACGAGGCGCGTGCGCACGGAGCGGACCTCGTGCTACTGATCGTGGCTGCGCTGGAGCAAAGCGTTCTTGTCTCGTTGCTGGAGCGCACGCGTTCGCTGGGAATGGAAGCGCTGGTTGAGACCCATTCGCGTCTGGAGGCACTACGAGCGCTCGAAGCGGGCGCATCCATTATCGGCGTGAACGCTCGTAATTTGAAAACCCTTGAGGTCGATCGCTCCACCGTTGAGCAGGTCATTGACGTGATCCCACAGGATGTTGTGGCAGTCGCGGAGTCGGGCGTGGCTACAGCGCACGATGTGTTCGAGTATGCCAAGTGGGGCGCGGACGCCGTGCTCGTTGGTGAGGCGCTCGTTACGTCGGGCGATCCCCGTGCGAGCATTCAGGACATGGTGAGTGCGGGGCAACACCCCGCGCTGCGCACCGATCGGAAAGCGCGCGTTGCCGCTGCGCGTCAGGAAGGACTGCGATGAGCGCTGAGAACTTTACCCCTGGACCGTACTTCGGTGATTTTGGCGGGCGCTTCGTTGCTGAATCGTTGATGGGGCCGCTCGAAGAGGTAGAGGCCGCATGGAAGCGCCTGTGGCGTGATAGGTCTTTCCAGGTTCGCTTGCGTGACTTGTTCGTCAATTATGCGGGGCGTCCGTCTCTGCTCACCGAGGCTCCGCGCTTTGCTGCTGACCTGGGTGGCGTTCGCGTGTTCCTGAAGCGTGAGGATCTCAACCACACGGGTTCGCACAAGATTAACAACGTGCTGGGCCAGGCTCTCCTGACGAAGGAACTGGGTAAGACTCGTGTCATTGCTGAGACGGGTGCGGGCCAGCACGGCGTGGCCACCGCGACGGCAGCCGCACTCCTTGGCTTGGATTGCACGATTTACATGGGTCGCGAGGACACTGAGCGACAGGCACTCAATGTCGCACGCATGCAGATGCTGGGTGCTGAGGTCATTGCCGTGACGGCTGGGTCAGCGACGCTTAAGGACGCCATCAATGAGGCCTTCCGTGATTGGGTGACCAACGTGGAGACGACGAACTACATCTTTGGGACGGCTGCAGGGCCGCATCCCTTCCCCGAACTCGTGCGTGACCTGCAGCGTGTCATCGGTGACGAAGCACGCGCCCAGCTGCTTGCAACTGAGGGGCGTTTGCCCGATGTCGTTGTCGCCTGCGTGGGCGGAGGCTCGAACGCGATCGGTTCTTTCACGGCCTTCATCGACGATCCGAGTGTCGAGCTGCTCGGCTGTGAGGCCGCTGGCGACGGTTTTGAGACCGGGCGCCACGCCGCATCTATCACGGCTGACCAGGTCGGAGTACTCCACGGAGCACGCACCTTCGTCCTGCAGGAACGCGATGGTCAGACGAAGGCCTCGCACTCGATTTCCGCGGGCCTCGACTACCCGGGTGTTGGCCCCGAGCACGCCTGGCTTGCCCGGAGCGGCCGAGCCTCCTACATGCCCATTTCCGACGCCGAGGCCATGGATGCTTTCCTACACTTGTCGCGCACGGAGGGCATCATCCCGGCCATCGAGTCCGCTCACGCGCTCGCAGGAGTGCGTGCGTGGGCCCGCATGAAGGTCAAGGCTGAGGGGTCCTTCGAGCAGGGAGGTGAACCCATTGCCATCGTGACCGTGTCAGGGCGCGGCGACAAGGATGTGGATACCGCATCGCGCTGGTTCGGATACGGACATGCGAAGCTGCAGGTGATTGACCCCAGTGCTGGCCCGTCCGGCGTGGCCGTCTTGGATGAGAAAGAGGAGAAGTGAGATGATGCGAGCACCCCATAGCGCTGTCGCCATCGATGCGGCACTGGAGCGTGGCGACGCCGCATTGATTGCCTACCTGCCTGTCGGGTTCCCGTCCGTCGGCGACTCAATTCGTGCTGGCAAGGTCCTCGCGGACGCTGGCGTCGACGCCATTGAGCTGGGCTTTCCCTATTCGGATCCCGGCATGGACGGTCCCACCATTCAGCGCGCGAGCGTCGCGGCCCTCGAGCATGGCACGCACCTGGAGGATCTCTTTCACGCGGTGGATGAACTGACCTCGTACGGTGTTTCGACGACCTCGATGACCTACTGGAACCCTGTTGAGTGGTGGGGAGTTGAACGTTTCGCCAAGGACTTCGCAGCAGTGGGCGGTTCGGGCCTCATCACGCCCGATCTGCCTCCCGAAGAGGGCGCCGAGTGGGAGGCGGCCTCGGACAAATATGACCTTGAGCGTATCTACCTGACTGCGCCTTCGTCACCGCAACGCCGACTGAAGCTGATCGCCGAGCATTCTCGGGGCTGGGTGTACGCGGCGTCCTCGATGGGTGTCACGGGCGCTCGCGCAACAGTGGGTGAGCATGTCAAGGATGTCGTGGCGCGCACGCGGGCAGCGGGTGCTCAGCGAGTGTGCGTGGGCCTCGGTGTCTCCACGGGCGCGCAGGCGCGTGAAATCGGCGCGTACGCGGACGGAGTTATTGTTGGGTCCGCGCTTGTGAGGACACTCTTCGATGAGGACCTCGAGCGCGGCTTGAAGGCGTTGAGTGCGCTGGCCAGCGAACTCAAAGCTGGTGTGAGTGGGGTCCGCGCGTGAGTGTATCCGTTGCCGCGGGTATCCCCTCTCCATCCCAGAGCGTGTGGTACCTCGGGTCAGTTCCGTTGCGTGCCTACGGCATTATTATCGCCGTTGGCATGGTCATCGGCGTGTGGTGGACTGCGCGTCGCTACGTGGCGCGCGGAGGCAACGCCGACACGATCTACGATGTCGCGTTGTGGGCGATCCCGTTCGGTGTCGTCGGCGCGCGCCTCTATCATGTCGTGACGTCCCCCGAGGCCTATTTTGGACCCGGAGGCGATCCCGTTCTTGCGTTGCAAATTTGGCGTGGTGGCCTCGGTATTTGGGGAGGGGTCGCCTTTGGCGCTCTCGGTGCGTTCATCGCGGTTAGGCGGGCACGCGTTGCTTTCGGTCCGATCGCCGATTCGCTGGCACCAGCGCTGCTTGTCGCCCAGGCGATCGGTCGGTGGGGAAACTGGTTCAACCAGGAGCTTTTCGGCGGGCCGACGACCGTGCCGTGGGGACTCCAAATCGACGCGGCGCACATGCCCATCGGCTACGCCGCGGGAACGCTTTTTCATCCTACATTCTTATACGAGAGCCTGTGGAATCTGGTCGGCGCCGCGCTCATCGTCTGGCTTGAGAGGCGGCGACGCTTTGCTGCCGGGCAGCTCTTTGGGATGTACCTAATGATCTACACCGCTGGTCGCAGCTGGATCGAGATGATGCGTATTGACGACGCGCACACGGTGCTTGGTCTGCGTTTGAACGTGTGGACTTCTCTGGTGGTCTTTGCCGTTGGACTGGCACTCTACTTGGTCGCTGGTCGTCTGGGTAGACCCCGCGAGGTTGTGTGCGTCGGTCAACCGGCGGAGGACGCCGGAGCGACGACGAGTGACATCGAGGAATCGGAAGACACGCAGCTTCCTGAAGAGGCTTCAATGCGTGACGGTGCTGGCGTCGAAAATCGTTGCGAGGCTGACTCGGAGGCAGAGAGGGAATGCCCATAAGCGATTCCATCGCATTCGCACTATGTCAATAGTCCTGTCAGCCCCTATTTCATGGGAATGATCACGTCGCGCGTGTCGAGTTCCTGAGGGGTCAGTGGGTGACTGGGCGGTAAACTTAGCCTCATGCGTCGAGCTAAGATTGTCTGCACTATTGGACCTGCCACAGAATCTCCTGAGCAGCTCCAGGCGCTGGTGGACGCCGGCATGGATGTCGCGCGTATCAACCGGTCGCATGGAAAGGCTGAGGAACATGAGGCCGTCATTTCGCGCGTTCGAAAGGCATCTGCGACATCGGGCCGCGCGGTCGCGATTCTCGTCGACCTTCAGGGTCCGAAGATCCGGCTGGAGACCTTCCAGGACGGCCCACAGGAGCTGAAGATCGGTGACACCTTCACGATCACGACCCGCGACGTTCCTGGAACGAAGGAACTCGTTGGTACTACCTTCAAGGGACTGCCCGGTGACTGTGCTCCCGGCGACCGCCTGCTCATTGACGACGGTAACGTCGCTGTCCGTGTTCTTGAGGTCACTGAGACCGACGTCGTGACTCGAGTTGAGGTCCCTGGCATGGTCTCCGACCATAAGGGCCTGAATTTGCCTGGCGTCGCTGTCTCTGTGCCTGCCCTGTCTGAGAAAGACAAGGAAGACCTGCGATGGGGTATAGAGCAGGATGCCGACTTCATCGCCCTGTCCTTCGTGCGTTCCGCCAAAGACATCGAGGACGTTCATGCAATCATGGACGAGATGGGCAAACGCATTCCGGTCATCGCTAAGATCGAGAAGCCGCAGGCTGTTGAGGCCCTCGAAGAGATCGTGGAGGCTTTCGACGGCATCATGGTCGCCCGCGGTGATCTGGGTGTTGAAATGCCTCTTGAGGCAGTGCCGCTGGTCCAAAAACGCGCAATTGAGTTGGCGCGCATTGCTGCAAAGCCCGTCATCGTGGCCACCCAGGTCATGGACTCCATGATCAAGAATCCGCGACCGACCCGCGCTGAGGCCTCCGACTGCGCCAACGCGATTCTTGACGGTGCCGACGCAGTCATGCTTTCGGGTGAAACCTCTGTAGGGGCGTTCCCTATCGAAACAGTGCGAACAATGGCCGCTATTATCGAGTCCACCGAGGAGAATGGCGGTGAACGCATCGCTTCGATTCCCGGTTTCTTCGCTGATCGCGCAGGGGTCATCTGTGAGGCCGCCGCTCGTATCGCCGAACATATGGATGCCCGTTACTTGGTGACCTTCACCCAGTCAGGCACCTCGGCTCGCTTGTTGTCGCGTATGCGTCGACCGATCCCAATGCTGGCTTTCACGCCGCTCGAATCGACGCGTCGTCGCCTGGCCTTGTCGTGGGGCATCCAGACGTACCGTGTTCCCGAGGTTCGGCATACGGACGATATGGTGTGGCAACTCGACCAAGTTGTGCAGTCCGCCCGGTTGGCCGAGATTGGCGAACAGCTCGTCATCGTCGCCGGCATGCCGCCCGGCATCCCCGGTTCCTCTAACATGCTGCGTATTCACGAAGTTGGAGACGAGGCCGATTACGCAATTGGTGGGACTCGCTAAGTGTGAGACGCGCTCGTGGTGGGGTGCCGACTCGGTCGGCACCCCACCACTGTCGTTTGTTGGACCTTCTGTACATTCATGTGGACAAAACTAAATCGGTGGAATAGAGTAATCGGATACGCGTTAAGACGTGTGTGGGTGCACCAACGACGGTGCGGCTAGAGCAGCAGCTTGCTGCGGGCGCTCAGCGGAATGCCAGTGCGATCAAAGCACGTTTCCGCGCGCCCACAATTGAAGAAGGAGGAAGAAATGAATACGAATATCCGGACCGTGTCGGTCCACGACACTCTGTTTGGCCGCGTGGCCAACAACTTGGAGGTCGCGCAGCTCTCGCGAGCCGTTGAGCCGTGGTTTGCTGACTTCCATGATACGAGAGTCAAGCAGGCGATCGCCGATCTCGACGAGCCGACCCGTAGGGGGGCGGCAGCTGAGTACCTCGGACTGGAGCTGAGCGTCGTCGCCTGAGAGATACGGTGGGGGCCGACAAGCGTTGCTTGTCGGCCCCCGTTCGTACGCGAAACATACTCGTATCAATAATGGTCACAGCGTCGCGTCGGTACCTGTTTGCCGGTACCATTAGTGACGTACTCCAATGGTGGTACCCCGAGTGGGATTCGAACCCACAACAAGCCGGGTTTGAGCCGACCGCCTCTGCCAGTTGGGCTATCGGGGCTTTCGCTTGTGCGAAACCCAGGATAGAGCAGCTGAGCACACCGATCAAACTGAGGAATATGACAATGACTGAACAGCAGGCTGAACCACGTCGCGTTCTCGTCGCTGAGGACGAAGGGCTGATTCGTCTCGACATCGTTGAGACTCTAACCCAGGCGGGGTTTGAAGTCGTCGGCGAAGCTGCCGATGGCGAAGAGGCTGTCGAGCTGGCCCTGGAGCTCGAGCCTGATCTTTGTGTGATGGATGTCAAGATGCCGAAGATGGATGGCATCACAGCAGCCGAGAAGATTTTGCAGGAACTTTCCTGTGCGGTGGTGATGCTGACCGCATTCTCGCAGACCGAACTCGTTGAGCGCGCGCGGGACGCCGGTGCGATGGCCTATGTCGTTAAGCCTTTTAGTCCCTCCGACCTGATTCCCGCTGTTGAGATCGCCCTGTCGCGTCACGCTGAGATTGAGTCCCTTGAGGATCAGATCGCCGATCTGACTGATCGCTTCGAGACCCGCAAGCGCGTGGACCGAGCGAAGGGACTGCTCATGAAGAACATGGGTATGAGTGAGCCGGAGGCGTTCCGCTGGATTCAGAAGACATCAATGGATCGTCGCCTCTCTATGCGAGAGGTCGCTGACGCTGTCATCAACCAGGTCGACGACTGATCGAACACATGAGTGTGAAGGCGGGGAGAGTCATAGGATCTCCCCGCCTTCACTGTCCCAAGATCAGTCCCCACCGAGGTGTCAGGCGTGCGCGGAACGCACCAGGATGCGATTGGTGACGCGTGCCACCGAAACGAGGTGGTTGGCCTCATCGCGGATCTCCACGGTGTGTACGGTCGAAGAACGACCCAGGTGCACCGCCGTCGCTGTCGCAGTGACGATTCCGCTGCGCCCGGCGGCGATGTGAGAGGCGTTGAGCTCGGTGCCGACCGCGTAGGCTTGCTTGCCGGGGTTTGTCTCGCGCGCGTGAATCTGAGCTGCGAAGGAGGCTGCGGTCTCAGCGAGGGCAGCCGATGCTCCACCGTGGAGGATTCCGGCGCTCTGACGGTTGCCGTCAATGGGCATCGAGATCACCGTGCGCGCAGCCGTGTGCTCGAGCACTTCCATGCCGGTGACTTCCATGAGTGTCCCTGGCCAGTGGGCACCCACCCAACCGCCCCGGGCGAGGGGATCAGGCGTGGACGCTATGGTGTGTTTCGTCTGGTGATCGTGTGTCATGGCATCTAGGGTGTCATGTGTGAGTGACACTGTGCTGATTATTGACGGCCATTCGATGGCGTTTCGTGCGTTCTATGCGCTCCCCGCGGATAACTTCGTAACTGCGACTGGGCAACATACGAACGCGGTGTACGGCTTCGTGTCAATGCTCACGCGCCTACTTCAGACGGAGCGACCGACGCATGTGGCGGTGGCCTTTGACGTGTCGCGGCACTCATTTAGGACCGAAGAATACCCAGAGTACAAGGGGACACGTGATGCGACTCCCGAGGAATTCAAGGGACAGGTGGAGCTGATACGGGAAGTTTTGGATGCGATGGGCATTGTGTCGCTCTCGCGCGAAGGCTTCGAGGCGGACGACATCCTAGCGACTCTGGCTTACCGGGCGGGCCATGAAGGCGCGACCGTCCTTGTTGTCTCCGGTGACCGCGATTCGTTCCAGACGGTGACGGATAACGTCACCGTGCTGTACCCGGGCGCGACTCCTGGCGACCTGCGCCGAATGACGCCTGCGGCAGTCGAAGCGAAGTACGGGGTGCCTCCACAGCGCTACCCGGAGATTGCGGCGATTGTCGGGGAGACGTCGGATAACCTGCCGGGCGTGCCCGGAGTGGGGCCTAAGACAGCCGCCCAATGGATCAACAAGTACGACGGGCTGGACAATCTCCTAGCGCGCGCCGACGAGATCGGTGGTAAGCGAGGGGCGGCCCTGCGCGAGCACATGGACGACGTCATACGTAATCGTCGCCTCAACCGACTCTTGACCGACATGGACTTAGAAGTCGGTCCCGCTGATCTGGCCCGGCGCCCGACGAACCTGGCTGCTGTTGACCGGCTCTTCGACTCCCTCGAATTCGCTCACCTGCGCGCAAAGGTCCGTGAGGTCTCGGGCATCGGCATGAGGGACAGGCCCATTGTCGAGGCCGTGGAATCCTCCGCGTCTGAGGCGCAGATTGAGGTTCATCTCGCCGACGCCTCGTGTGACATCACTGCTTGGACCTCAGCGCGAGCGCCCCTCGCTCTCCTTATCGAAGGCGATGTACGACCGACCCGCGGCGACGTCTCGCGCCTCGTCCTCGCTGGTACCAATGACGCGCTCGTTGTTGACACCGCCGAACTCAGCCCAGCGCAGGAGCGGGCTGTGGCCGACGTTCTTGCCCAGGCCTCGTCCCTGATCGTTCACGACGCGAAGGGAACGAGACACGCCCTGGCGGCGCGCGGCTGGACGCTCGGTGAGGTCGGCTTCGACACGATGCTTGCGGCCTACCTTGCCCACCCCGATCAGCGTTCACACAAGCTTGAGGACGTTGTCTCCCGCGTACTCGGTCTCGTTCTTGAGGAAGAGACGCGTGCAGCTGACGCCCTCTTCGACATGGATGAGATCGGCGCCGGTCCCAGCGCCGCGCAGGTGCGCGCGGGCCGCCTGGCCGCCGCGCTCCACCCGCTGGCCCACAAACTGCGCGCAACCCTCGATGAGAGAGGGGAGACGTCACTCCTCGTCGACATGGAGATGCCCCTGTCGATTCTGCTGGAAGAGATGGAGACTATCGGTATCGCCGCGGATGCGGACGTTCTTGACGGTCTGTCAACTGAACTCGGCAAGGCCGTCGATGCCGCGCGTGAAGGAGCCTGGGTGGCCGCCGGACGCGAAGTCAACCTCTCCAGCCCTAAGCAGCTTCAGGAGATTCTCTTCGACCACTTTGGCCTGCCTAAGACGAAGAAAACGAAGACTGGCTATACGACGAACGCCGACGCGCTGGCCGACCTGTGGGCCAAAACTGAGGAGCGCGGGGGAGCGGGGCACGACTTCCTCGGATTCCTCCTCACCCACCGCGATCGCATCAAGCTCAAGCAGATGGTGGATTCGCTGTCCGCCACCATCGCATCCGATTCCCGCATCCACTCGACCTTCTCCCAGGTTGCCGCTGCCACCGGACGCCTGGCCTCCTCCGACCCGAACCTGCAGAATATTCCTGCGCGAAGTGCAGACGGTATGCGTATCCGCGGCGCCTTCGTCGCCGGCGAGGGCTTCGAGTCCCTCATGAGCGCCGACTACTCGCAGATCGAAATGCGCCTCATGGCCCACCTCTCCGGAGATGAGGCGCTCATCGAGGCCTTCAACTCCGGCGAGGACCTGCACCGCACCATGGCATCCATGGTCTTCGGCACGCCCGTCGCCGACGTCACCGGCGAGGAGCGCTCGCGCATCAAAGCCACCTCCTACGGCCTCGCCTACGGCCTGTCCTCCTACGGGCTGGCAGCCCAGCTCGGCATCCCCGTCCCCGAGGCGGCAGCCCTGCGAGAACGCTACTTCGAGCGCTTCGGCAAAGTCCGAGACTACCTCGAGGGCCTCGTCACCCAGGCCCGCGCCGACGGCTACACGCAGACCATGTTCGGACGCCGCCGCTACCTGCCCGACCTGCGCTCGACGAACCGCCAGCGCCGAGAAATGGCCGAACGCGCCGCGCTCAACGCGCCCATTCAGGGCAGCGCCGCCGACATCGTCAAAATCGCCATGCTGGACGTCGCCTCCGCGCTGAGCGAGGCCGGATTGGCCTCGCGCCTCCTCGTGCAGATCCACGACGAACTCCTCCTCGAGGTCGCCCCCGGCGAGGAGAAGGCCGTCGAAGAGCTCGTCCGGGCCAAGATGGCATCGCCTGTCACGCTGTCCGTCCCCCTGGACGTCGCCGTCGGCATCGGCGCGTCGTGGCAGCTCGCCGCCCATTAGGCGCCGACTTGGCGACGCACGCCACGTAAAGTGGCGCTACATTCGTCACATTTGCGCGTCCAAGGCTGCTAAACTGGATCACGGTGCCTGGGGACAGGTGCATCCGCATTCGTCCGCAGGCGCTGGAACTGTCCATCTACTATCCAGTCCGTTTCGGAGAAACTACTACATGACCACGAATACGCCGCAGGTCGCTATCAACGACATTGGTTCGGAAGCAGACCTGATCGCAGCCATCGACGAGACCATCAAGTACTTCAACGATGGTGACATCGTCGAGGGCACTGTCGTCAAGGTCGACCACGACGAGGTCCTCCTTGACATCGGCTACAAGACCGAGGGTGTCATCCTCTCTCGTGAGCTGTCCATCAAGCATGACGTCAACCCCGACGACGTCGTTGCCGTGGGCGACCAGATCGAGGCGCTCGTCCTCCAGAAGGAAGACAAGGAAGGCCGCCTCCTCCTGTCGAAGAAGCGCGCTCAGTACGAGCGTGCGTGGGGCAAGATCGAAAAGGTCAAGGAAGAGGACGGCGTCGTCACCGGCACCGTCATCGAGGTCGTCAAGGGCGGCCTGATCCTCGACATCGGCCTGCGCGGCTTCCTGCCCGCCTCCCTCGTCGAGATGCGTCGCGTCCGCGACCTCGCCCCCTACATCGGTCGCGAGATCGAAGCGAAGATCATCGAACTCGACAAGAACCGCAACAACGTGGTCCTGTCTCGCCGCGCATGGCTCGAGCAGACCCAGTCCGAGGTCCGCACGAACTTCCTGCACACCCTCCAGAAGGGTCAGGTGCGCTCCGGCGTCGTCTCCTCCATCGTCAACTTCGGCGCCTTCGTCGATCTTGGTGGTGTCGACGGCCTGGTTCACGTCTCCGAGCTGTCCTGGAAGCACATCGACCACCCGTCCGAGGTCGTCGAGGTTGGCCAGGAAGTCACCGTCGAGGTTCTCGACGTCGACATGGATCGCGAGCGCGTCTCCCTGTCCCTCAAGGCCACCCAGGAAGATCCGTGGCAGGCCTTCGCCCGCACCCACGCCATCGGCCAGGTTGTGCCCGGCAAGGTCACCAAGCTGGTCCCCTTCGGCGCGTTCGTGCGCGTCGAGGACGGCATCGAGGGCCTCGTCCACATCTCCGAGCTGGCTCAGCGTCACGTCGAGCTGCCGGACCAGGTCGTCAAGGTCGGCGAAGAGGTCTTCGTCAAGGTCATCGACATTGACCTGGAGCGTCGCCGCATCTCCCTGTCCCTCAAGCAGGCTAACGAGGGCGTCGACCCGAACTCTGAAGAGTTCGATCCTTCGCTCTATGGCATGGCCGCCGAGTACGACGAGGACGGCAACTACAAGTACCCTGAGGGCTTCGATCCGGAGACTCAGGAGTGGATGGAAGGCTTCGACGCTCAGCGCGAGGCGTGGGAAGCCCAGTACGCCGAGGCTCAGGCCCGCTGGGAGGCCCACAAGGCTCAGGTCCGCAAGGCCCTCGAAGAGGACGCCGAAGCGGCTCCCTCCATCGAGGAGCAGGCCTCCTACTCGACCCCGGTCGACAACGAGGGCACCCTTGCTTCCGACGAGGCCCTGGCCGCGCTGCGTGAGAAGCTGACGAACAACTGAATCGGTCGTTGTGACTGAGCTTCGACTCGTCAGTTCACGTCAGTGAACGCATGAGTGGTGGTCCCCAGGTTTTCC
>ERZ772979.90-NODE-90-length-79733-cov-15.499611_pt1 | contig 79733 bp, 82 predicted proteins | sample MGYA00511130_ERZ772979 | MGnify/ENA primary metagenome ERZ772979 (study PRJEB29015, sample SAMEA2738103) | human oral metagenome | biome: human oral; feature: human-associated habitat; material: saliva | place: China | collected 2186 ...
GCTTCGACCAAGACGTGTTCCTCAACGCCGTCGGCGGCGTCAAAATCGGCGAACCCGCCGCCGACCTTGCCGTCATCCTCGCCATGCTCTCCAGCTTCCGCAACCGCCCGCTGCCCGAAAAAATGGTCGCATTCGGCGAAATCGGCCTAAGCGGAGAAGTCCGTCCCGTCGCACGCGGACAAGAGCGGCTCAAAGAAGCGGAAAAACTCGGCTTCAAACGCGCCATCGTCCCCAAAGCCAATATGCCGCGCAACGAAAAAGAGTTTCCGAATCTAAAAATCTTCGGCGTTTCCAGCCTTCAGGAAGCCATCGAAATCTGCCGCGATGCGGAAAACTCGGCGTAGGTTTCGATAGGGCATCAAAAGGCCGTCTGAAAAGCTTCGGACTTCCTTGAAGTCGGGCTTTCAGACGGCCTTTTGATTTCTGCCGATGTCTGCTGAAGGGTTGGCCTGCTTGGGCGGCAGACAAATGTCCGGGCAGATACGGCGGACTAAGTTTGGCCGTCGGCGGCAGGATAACGCCGCATCAGTTTCAGCAGCCCGCGCATGGAGTAGCGGCGCAGCCAGGCTGCCAGCATCATGGCAGGATAGAACAACAGGAAGCCGTAAGGATAGAGACTGTCGGGAATGAGCAGCATCAAAAACAGGCCGATAGCGGCAATTTCCAGCACCGTGCCCAAATGGCCGTTTTGCACTGTGCGGGCAACGTGGGCGGGCAACAGCAGCGGCCAGACGGCAGCGGCATACAGAGCGCAGAACGGCTGTTGCAGGCGGGAGGCCTGCCCGTTCAATAAGAGGTTGATCGGGCGTTCGACGGCGGCGAGCCAGTTTGGTTTGTGCTCAAGCAGGTAGAGGGCGGCGTTGAACCACAGCAGGATGGCGCAATAAGAGGCGATGCGGAATTCTTCGGACACCGACTCCAGATCGTTTAATAACGACCAGACGAAGGCGATGAAGCCGGTCATAGACAAGGAGACGACAACCCACGCCATTTTGTAACGGGAAAGGTAATAAGTCCATGAAACAAGTGGTATCAAAGTGAGGATAAGGAATGTCGGCTCCGGGGTGTTGCGTAAGGGGAAAAATTGAATGGCAATCGTGACGGCGGGCATGGCAAACAGGTAGATTAGCGCAGTAATAGGGTGGTATTTGAATGTTTGCCAACGGGGTGCGGCGATATTCCATAACCAACTATGCAGGAGGGCGATTATGCCGGCAACTACAGAAGTTTGAATGACTGTAGCCAGCAAATCGGGAAATGCTCGGTTTTGGACGGTAAACAACAGGGTGGTGAACAGCAGCAGTCCGAGGATGACTATCCACGCCCCGTAGCCGGTTTTCCCTCCTTGTAAGAGGTCATAGAGTGAAAAATGGGAGAAGACAAGGGCTTCGCGCTGCTCTTGGGTGGTTTCGGACGATAAGTTCTGCCAGGATAAAACGGCGGCCAAGGCGGCAAGCTGTTGCCTGAAAAAGCCGGGCCGTCTGCCGAGGAAGCGGTCGAAGGCGCGGGTGTAGGGGATGGGGTCGGGTTCGGCACTAAAATGGGTTTCGTCGTCGGAGCGGGCAAGCAGGCGGGAGAGGACTGCGGTTTCGCGAAAGTTCTTCAGCCGCATCATTTCGACGGGTGTGAGAATCCGGCCGTGCTTGTCTTCGTGCCAGCCGAAATAATCCGACCATTCTAGCCACAGCAGCCGGTCGTAAATGTCGTGCCGGCGCAGGAAGGCGGCGCACATATACGATGCTTCTTCGCTGCCGCCCAAAGGCATTTGGTCGAGCATGGCGAAAATTTGTTCGCGGTGTTCCAACAGGCTGCCGCAGCCGCCCTGTTCAAACCATGTTTCCAGCCGGGTTTCGAGTTCTTCGGGCAATATTGCGGCATAGGGGCCGTCTGAAAAACCTTCGTCCGTATCGGCTGTACTTTCTTGGGGCCAGCAGAAAGTGTCCGACCATTCCGACCACAAGAGGGGGTGGGTGATGTCGTGTTTGTGCAGGAAGTCGAGGCAGTAGCGCGACATTTGCCCGCTCTCGGCTGAGGACATTCCGTCCAGTGCAGCGCGGAATTCGCCGAGCCTGTACAGCAGCCCTTCGCTGCCCGCTTCGTTGAACCATTGCTCCAGTTTGGATGACAGGTATTCGGGGCTGCGTATGTCGCGGCCGTCTGAAAAGGCTTTATCTGTATCGGAAGCGGCGGATGTGTCGTCAAACGGGCTTTCAGGCGGCCTCTCGACGGTTTCTTCATCGCCGTTGCCGTTTCCCCAAGTAGGGGAAATGGCGGATATGCCGTCTGAACAGCAGGTTTGCCCTGTTTCGGGTTGTCCGTGGTTTTCAGACGGCCATATATCGCCGTCGGCATCTTCGTCTTCATCCCCGTCTGCATCGATACAGATATGAGGGGCGATGGCGAGGGCGTAGTCGAAGGCTTCGCGCAGTTGTTGGTAGGCTGCCGCGTCATCGTCGGGGCGGGTGGTTTTCAGTTGTTTGGCGTAGGCGCGTTTGATGGCGCGTTCGTCGTCGGTGGGTTCTATGCCCAGTATTTGCCAACAGTCCATATTGCTTTGCTTTTAAGGGAAAGGCCGTCTGAAAGTAGGATTTTTGTTTTCAGACGGCCGGTTGGGGGCGGGTTGGTTAATCAGTCTTTTTCAGCCTGTCCGGAAGAGCTTATTTTCCAGTGTTGTCCCTGCGCGTCTGTTGCACGGCCGTATATGCGTTTGTCTATCTCTTCCTCAAGCGGCGAGGTGGCAGTGAAGCGCGCGGGCTGGACGATTTTGCCTTGGCGGTCGATATAGCCGTAGCGGGTGTTTTTATCGTGTTGCCCGTCGGAACGGTTGGACAAAATCGCCAAGCCGTGCCGGAAATCGGAAATCTGGCCAAGCGAGGGTGGCAGGATTTGGCGGCCTTTGCCGTCAGCCAGCCCCCATTTGCCGTTTTGTTTGAACGGCAGGCGGTTTTCGGAAAGTGAGCCGACATCTTGATAACGCGGGGCAATCAGGACGCGCCCTTTCAAATCGGCAATGCCCCATTTGCCGTTTTGCCGCACTTGGAGGTGGGTGAGGCGGTAATGTTCGTAACCCGGGCGGATTTGCTGCCAAGCGAAGGGGGCGGATACGGCGGGTGTGCCGTTCGGTCTGATTTCTATCAGGCCGTAGCCGCCGTTTCGTTTGGCAGCGGCATATTGGCGGTTGACGGAGTCAATGTCTTCGTATTCGAACGGGAGCATGGTTTGACCGTCGCTATCCGTCATCCCCCATTTGCCGTTTGAATTTTGCAGGATGTAGCCGTAGGGTTCGGCGCATTTTGCGTTGCGGTAAGCGGTGTCGGAGGCGGCGCGGCCGTCGGGGAAAACGATGCGGAACGAGCCGCCGCGTCGGACCAGATAGGAGTGCGGCGGTTGTTTGTCGAAGCGGAAGCCGTCTTGCTGCATTGTGTGCGTGCGGCAGACGGTTTCCTTTAAAGTGTAGCCTGCCGGCGCCGTCAGCGGGCGGATGGAGAAGGCGGAAACGGCGGCAGACGGCAACAGGATGCAGAGGCTTAATGATATTTTGGTCATGTTCGGTACTTGGTGGGAGACGGATTGAAGGCCGTCTGAAAATAAAGCAGGCGGTCGGGTGTTTCAGACGGCCTTATCTGCGCCGCCGCTCTCCGGGCAGACCCATATCGGCCCATTTCACAATGTTGGCGACTTCGGCGGGGTTGAGTTCGTAGAACTGTCCGCGCTTCAGGCGGTTGGGCAGGCCGATGGGGCCGAAGCCGATGCGGACCAGTCGGCTGACCGTCAAATCGAAGTATTCGAATATGCGCCGTACTTCGCGGTTGCGGCCTTCTTTAATCACGACGTTGTACCATTTGTTTACGCCTTCGCCGCCTTGTTCGCGGATGCGCTCCACTTTGGCCAAGCCGTCTTCGAGCATGATGCCTTCTTCGGTCAGCATCCGCATTTGTTCGGTCGTCAGACCGCCCAGCGTGCGCACCGCATATTCGCGTTCCACCTCGAAGCGCGGATGGGCAAAACGCTGCACCAGTTCGCCCGAGGTGGTCAGAATCAGCAGGCCGCTGGTGTTGATGTCCAAGCGGCCGATGGCGACCCAGCGGCTGCTGGCGGCCTGCGGCAGGCGGTCGAAGATGCTGACGCGGCCTTGCGGGTCGTCGCGGGAGACGATTTCGCCTTCTTGTTTGTAATACAGGATGATGCGCGGCAGGCGGTCTGCCCATTTGAGTTTGATGATGTTGCCTTTGACCAGCACTTGGTCTTCGGGCGTGATTTTGTCGCCCAACTGCGCGGTTTTGCCGTTGACCGTTACCCAGCCGTTGTTAATCCAATCTTCCATTTCGCGGCGCGAGCCGACGCCTGAGGCCGCCAGCACTTTTTGCAGGCGTTCGGGTTCCATGCGCGACAAATCGCTGCGGCGTTCTTTCAAATCGCGCGCGCGTTCCATGATTTTGCGGTTCGGGTTGCGGACGACCAGTTTTTTGGCTTTGGCGGCATGCTGCTTCGGTGCCTCGGTGCGGTTTTCAAAACGGTTTGACGTTTTGTTTTCAGACGGCCTCTGCGCGGCGGCACAGCCTGATGCAGGCTTTTCAGACGGCCTTTTTGCCTTTGCTGCCGTGTTTTCAGACGGCCTGCGGCTGTTTTTAGGTTTGGCGGACACGCCGTCGCGCCATTGTCGTTTGCTGATTATTTTTTTGGTCATAATGTTCTCCAACCCGCCGAACGGCGGGCTCTTCTGCGGCTTGCGCGGCAGGGGTTGGTAAAAGATTAGCAGAAGGCGGCATCCGCCCCGCCTATATCCGTGATTTTGAAATTGCCGCCGCAAATTTTCAGGCCGCAACCGTGTTCGCTGCCCCATTTTGTGCCAAATTCCAGGCCGAACAGCGGCGGTTCGCCCACATCAAATAGGATGTGTATCGCCAACAATGTTATGTCTCGGACGGGAAACCATCCACCCAAGAGCCGTACACTTTTTGGCCGTAATCAAAAACGGCGGCGACCGCCTTGGCGTACCACAAGTCCGATTGGCCGACAAATCCGGCGATTTGTTCAACATAGGCTTCGGTCGGGGGACTGCCGAAAACGGCCAAATCGTTCGAAAGGGACAGTATGATTTCTGCCGCTTGCTGCGGGATTCTGACGGTTGTATCACCGTTTCCGTCCAAAACGATATTTTGCCTAACCATGATTTAATTTACTCTGTTTTTAAGCCGCTCAACGGGTTTTCTTCACGGCGATACCCAGCCAGCCGCCGGTTACGCCCACCAATCTGAAAGGCAGGCCGTAAACATAGCGGACTTTGGCCACTATGCCCGGGTCGGTTTTTTCGTCCTGTATCAGTGCATAAGCCAACATGGGGTGCAGTTCTTGCGGCCAGCCGCCGCTGTCCACCACTTGCAAAATCAGTTCGTCCGATGTGGCAGGTTGGACGATTAGGGCACACAAGGGTTGGTTTTTCGTCCGCCAAAAGCCGTATTTTTCGTCTTTTTCTTCTTCGCCTGCAGCCAGATAGTAGGGTCGAACCTTCCAGTCGGGCTGTCCGGCTATCTTCCAGCCGTCCGGCTGTTTTTGTACTTTCATAGGAAGCTTAAATTCGCGGGTCAGCTCATCGGCGAAGCTGCCGCCTATACGTTTGTCCCGCTCGAATGTGCCTTGCAGGGCTTTTTCGCATTCGGCGGGGATGGTGTCGGCATGAGCATTGACGGCCAAGGCGGCCAATAGAGTTGCCAATATGGTTCGCATTATTCTTCACTTTCTGTTTGATTGATATCGGTTTCTTCCGTTGCGCCGTCTTGGGGAAACGCTTCGGGCAGGACGAGTTCGCCCAATTCGGTCAGCGGCGGCAGTTGTTCCAGCGTTTCCAGCTGCAGGTCGCTCAAAAAGGCGGGTGTGGTTGCCCACAGGGCGGGGCGGCCTATGCTGTCGCGGTGGCCGATGACTTCTATCCAGCCGCGGTCTTGCAAGGTTTGCATGATGTTTTGCGAAACGGCCACGCCGCGTATGTTTTCGATGTCGCCGCGCGTTACAGGCTGCTGGTAGGCGATGATGGTCAGTGTTTCCATTACGGCGCGGGAATACCGTGGCGCACGCTGTTCCTGCAGGCTGCCGAGCCGTTCGAATGCGGCTTGCGCGATTTGAAACCGCCAGCCTTCGTGGGTATGCACCAGTTGCAGGGCGCGGTTTTGCCAGCGGGTTTTCAAGGTGGCCAGTACATCTATGAGCTTGTCGGCCGACAGCGGCGGCACGCACAGTTCGCGCATGGCTTTTTCGCTCAGCGGTTCGGTTTGGGTCAGCAGGGCGGCTTCGATAAGCGTATCCGGGGGAAGCGTGTCATTCATGATGTTTTCGGTTTTCAGACGGCCTTCCATATACACTCGGGGAGGCCGTCTGAAAAAAAGGGTTTCCAGTGGTTCAGGCCGTCTGAAAAGCCTGTATTTGTTGCAGGATGCGGCGTGATTTGATGCCTTCCGGCAGGCGGAAGTCCAGCAGCATCCTGGTAATTTGCAATGCCTGTTGCAGGCTTTCACCGTTGTCGAAGCGGCCTGCGTGCAGTTGCAGCAGGGTGCTGCCGCTTGCGGTGATACCGTTTGCATTATTCGGTGCCGATACCAGCAATAACGGGGCTTGTTCGGCTTGCAGCAGGTATTGTTTTTCCGCTTCGACGGCTGCTCCGTCGGCATCGTGCAGCAGATCGGGAGCGTAGCCCAGTTCGGTCAGCAGCCGCCATTCGAAGCGGCGCAGGGCGGCAACATGGTTGTTTCGGGTGCAGATTTCCCGGTGTGCTTCGGCCAGCGCGTCATATAGTTTCGGATGCGGGTCTTCGCGCGCGGTCAGTTTCCAAACCAGTTCGTTCAGGTACAGGCCGCTGAAGAGGGCCCTGCCTTGCGGTTGGGGCCAGCCGCCCAGCCATTCGGCGCGGTGCAGGGTTTTGAGTTCGGTGTTGCCGTACCATGATGCGTCGATGGGGACGAACGGGACCAAGATGCCGCGCAGTTCGCTCTGCCTTTTGCGCGCGCTGCGTGCCAGCAGGGCGACGCGGCCGTAACGTCGGCTGAATACTTCGAGCCTCAAGCTGCTTTCACGCCAGGGTACGGCATTCAGCAGGAAAACGGGTTCGTGGTTGATGCGGTGGTTGCGGTCGGACATGGTGCGGACGAGGCCGTCTGAAAAGCGGTTTGCAGGTGTTTTCAGACGGCCTGGCGATTATTTGTTGTTGTATTTTACGTCGTATTTCAGTTCGGTAAGGACGTTTTTCAGGTTGTAGTCGAGGATGTCTTTCACCAATTCGGGCGTTTCCGAGGTAACGGCCTGATAAAGCTGCTGGTTCAGGTTGGCGGCCTGGCGGGTGATGGCGGTGCGGACGACTCCGTTTACGGCATCGGTCAGGTGAGGCATCAGACGCTGCATCAGGCGGTCGATCAGTTCTTGTTCCGACAGGCAGAATACCGGGCGGTTGCCCGGTACGCCCTGCGGATTTAAGACATTCACGTTGACGGGGATGTCGGCCAGGGCGGGCACGGCTTCGGTGCTGTCGGCATTTTCCTCCGGCTCTTCGGCAATAGGCGTTTGCGCGGATTGACGTTTGGGGTTCAGCCAGACGGTCTGCTTTTCCTGTATGTCTTCCGGTTTGATGTTGCCTTGCAGGGCGTTTTGCGCGTTCAGCCAGTCTTCTTCAAGCAGAACGGTGGTGTCGGTTTCGGTCAGCTCGCCGGCCAGTGCGGCATTGTGCCTGGCCTGCCAGCTTTTCAGATAGTTTTTCATGACCTGCCGTTTGAATTCGGTATGCAGGTAGTGTTTTTTTTCTGTTGCTTGTGTTGGTGCGGGAGCAGGGGCAGTGTGTGTTTCAGGCTGCTCAGACGGGCGGCTGTCGCGTTTGGCGCGCATTTGTTGTAGTTTTTTTTCCCATTCGGGTTGTTTGTTCGACATGGTTATCTTCGTCAGTACGGCTTATAATGCCGCCCATTTTAACAGAATATAAGGAGTGTTCGGTGATGGAAGATATCGAACGTCGTTTGGAGTATTTAGAAGAGGCCAATGAGGCGTTGAAAATGCAGAACAAGGTGCTGGTTACGGCATTCAAAGGCATGCTCCGCGGGCTGCCGGCAGAGCTTGCGCAAGATGTGGTGGAATCCGTGCAGCTGGCATTTGAAGATGCGGTAAATGAATTGGTTTACGAAGACAGCCCGCATGTCGATTTGTTTCATGACGTTACTTATGCGTTTTTCCGTGAAAAAGAGTAAATTCGTGCTAAAATAAAACGAAAGGCACTTTTAAAAATCAAGTAAAAGGAAACAAACATGAGCATGAAAAAATGGTTGGCAACAGCATTGGCTTGTTCGGCATTATTGACTGCCTGCGGCGGTCAGGGTCAAAACCAAAGCCAGGGTCAGGCATCGGCTCCGGCAGGTGCGCAAGGCGGCGAGAAGGTTTACCGTGTTGCCATGAATGCCGAATTTGCGCCGTTTGAATTTATGGACAGTGCAAACAACATCCAAGGCTTTGATGTCGATTTGGTCAATGCCATGGCCAAAGCGGGTAATTTCAAAGTGGAATTCAAGCATCAGCCGTGGGACAGCCTGTTCCCAGCATTGGGCAACGGCGATGTCGATATCCTGGCTTCTGCGGTAACCATTACCGACGACCGCAACCAAACCATGGATTTTTCTGATCCATATTACAAAATTACCCAAGTGATTTTGGTGCCGCAGGGTAAAACCATCAAATCGGTTGAAGATTTGAAACAGGTGAATAAAGTAGGTGTGGTAACCGGTACGACCGGCGATTTGGCCGCCAGCAAAACCCTCGGTTCGGACAGCACTAAAATCGCCCGTTTTGAAAACATTATTTTGGTAACCAAAGAGCTGGAAAACGGCGGTTTGGATGCGGTAATCAGCGACAGCGCGGTAATTGCCAACTACATCAAAAATAACGGCAGCAAAGGCTTTTCTATGGTTGAAATTCCCGATTTCACCGAGGAAAACTATGGATTTGCCGTGCGTAAAGGCGATGCCGCTACAGCCGCGATGTTGAACGACGCACTGAAAAAAGTGCGCGAATCAGGCGAATACGATAAAATTGCCGATAAATATTTTGCCAAATAAAAGGGCTGATTACCACGATGCCTGATTGAGGCCGTCTGAAAGAAATATTTTCAGACGGCCTTGTATGCTGAACAGTCAGGATGGTATAACAATCAAACGGCACAGCCGAAATACTTAACTAAGGAATAAAGCATGAAAAAAACCGTTATTGCAACATTGGTCGGAATCGCCATCTTGGGTGGCGGAGCTGTCGGCGGCAGTGTTTATGCCGATAAAAAACTGAAGCAGGATTTTTATTTCCAAAACAATCCCAAAGCGGACAAACGTCTGAAAATCACGCTTAAAGAATTCGATATGGGCGTGACATCGGGCAAAGCTTCGTGGACGGGCGAATTTACTCCCGATCTGTGTAATACGGAGGAAAAATTGTCCTTGCGCGGAGAGGACGTGATTACGCGCGGCCTGAGCGGTTACAACATGAAAAGCAAGCTTTATCTGGTTGTGGAAAATGGCAAAGAATTTCTCCTGTTCAACGGCGATACCGATATTTCTTGGGCAGGTGAATTCAACGGTAAGCTGACTGCTCCCGCAAGCTCGTATCAAGACGATGAGGCGGGGATGAAAGTTACCTGGGATACTGTAACTTCCAATATTTCCGGCGGAAAAGCAGATCAACGCTATTATTTGAGCAAATTCGATTTTGACGCCCCCTCTGTTTCCATGGAAAACATCAAAGCTGCCGAGGAAGGGAAATTCCTTGTTCAAATGAACAATTTGAAATACAGCACGGATACCATTATGGGTCAGATTGTAAAACCGCAGAACGGAACTGCGATTTTTTCTCTAGGTTCATTCAAAGTAGAGAGCCCGGACTTCAATTTGAAGGTAAATAATGTTAAGAGTGAAAGTGAGCAAACGATTAAAGACGGCAAGTTCACATTTGCCAGCCGTAACACCATTGGCGATATTGAGGTTAATCAGGCCAAGTTCGACCGCATACAGCAAAACTTCAGCCTGCAAGATTTGAACGGAGAGGCTATTGAACGTGCCAACGCCTTCTTTGAGCGAGAAGGACAAGAGTGCTTGAGTCCGGAACGATCACAGACCGAAATGAAAGAAATTGTCAAACTGCTGTTGAAATCCGGCCTCAAGGTAGACAGTAAAGGCAACCAGATTTACTTGGACGGCAGCATGGCGAAGGCCGATGCAAATGCTTCATTGCCGCCTATTGCCTATGAAAACGACCAGCAGTTGGAGCAGGCCGTGATAGAAAAATTGAAATACAACGCGGCTGTCGAAGTCGATAAGAAATTTATCGAAGGAATATTGAAGCTGATGGCTGTTTACGGAATAGGCGATGGTTCAACCGATGTAGAGGCAACCGTGAAAGAATTGGCTACCGCACTGGATGGCGAAGTTACGACCGACAAGCTGATTGTCAAACGCAGTAAATAAGCAGGTTGGATTTCGTTTTAACTTTGCAAATCGACCGTCTGACTGACGAAAACTTTGTTTCAGACGGCCTATGCGAATAAAACTGGCTGCTTAATCGAATATGGTAATCCATGGCGGATTGATTTGATATTTACGATGCACGGGTTGCGGCAATCAGATTGCCCCGCTTCAGTGTCAAATTCCTCTGCTGTGGATGCCATATTTTTTATTTGAAAATAATGAAGGATATTTTGTGAAATCTTCAAAAATTATTTTGCTGTTGGCTTTAGGATGGTGCAGTTCGGCGTACGCTTCAGCGACTCAAAAATTACCCTTGGATGAGACAGGTTGTTTGTCTAAGCCTTTACAAATCAAGCGCGGCGGTGTGGTATATTATTTTGACAGCCCGACAGATACGGGTTTGTTGCTTTCATTTAAACCGATTAGTCCTGATGTGATGGTGAAAAATCCGAAGGGCAAAAAGGTTGCATTGGAAGTGGGAAGGATAGGCGATAATGACGAAAGCGGATTTAGCTTTGCGGAAATCATAGATAAAGGACGTTACACTATTCACTTTCCGCGAGCGGGAAAAATAGAGTCTTTGTGCATTAACGGGGGAAGTTAGGAACCATTGCGGCGGGTAGGCTGAAAAGCCAAAGCGGCAGTTGCCAATCCTCTTATATTGTTTTTATTCCGAACCACACATTGAATCGAAAGGCCGTCTGAAAATATTTCAGACGGCCTTTGCTTTATTTGCCCCGCATCAGTTCGAAGAAATCGTTGTTGTCCTTCGAGGCTTTGAGTTTGTCCACCAAAAATTCGGTGGCTTCCAAATCGTCCATCGGGTGCAGGAATTTCCGTAACAGCCACATGCGTTGCAATTGGTCGTTCGGTACCAGTAGTTCTTCGCGGCGGGTGCCGGATTTGTTGATGTTGATGGCGGGGAACAGGCGTTTTTCGGCCATGCGGCGGTCGAGATGCAGCTCCATATTGCCCGTACCTTTAAATTCTTCGTAAATTACGTCGTCCATACGGCTGCCGGTTTCCACCAAAGCGGTGGCGATGATGGTCAGTGAGCCGCCTTCTTCAACATTACGAGCGGCACCGAAGAAGCGTTTGGGGCGGTGCAGGGCGTTGGCATCCACGCCGCCGGTCAGGATTTTGCCCGATGCGGGGACGACGGTGTTATAGGCGCGGGCAAGGCGGGTAATCGAATCAAGCAGGATAACCACGTCTTTTTTGTGTTCTACCATGCGCTTGGCTTTTTCAATCACCATTTCGGCCACTTGGACGTGGCGGGTGGCGGGTTCGTCGAAAGTGGAGGAGACGACTTCGCCGCGTACGGAACGGCTCATTTCGGTTACTTCTTCCGGGCGTTCGTCAATCAGCAGGACAATGAGTTCGGCATCCGGGTAGTTGGTGGTGATGGCATGGGCGATGTTCTGCAGCATCACGGTTTTGCCTGATTTCGGAGGGGCAACCAAAAGTGCGCGCTGTCCGCGTCCGATTGGGGAGACGAGGTCGATGGCGCGGCTGGTGAGGTTTTCTTCCGCCTTGATGTCGCGTTCCAACTTGAATTGTTTGGTCGGGAAGAGCGGGGTAAGGTTTTCGAAGAGGATTTTGTGTTTGCAGACTTCGGGGTGGTCGCCGTTGATGGAATCGAGGCGGACGAGGGCAAAGTAGCGTTCGTCGTTTTTCGGTACGCGAACGGTGCCTTCGATGGTATCGCCGGTGTGAAGGTTGAAACGGCGGATTTGGTTGGGCGAGACATAGATGTCGTCCGGGCCGGCGAGATATGAGGTGTCGGCACTGCGCAGGAAGCCGAAGCCGTCGGGCAGGATTTCCAGGGTACCGGAGCAGTTGAAATCTTCGCCTTGGCGCATCAATTGGCGGACGATGGCGAAAACCAAATCTTGTTTTCTCAGTCGGTTGGCGTTTTCGATGCCGAGTTGTTCGGCCTGTTCCAGAAGTTTGGAAATATGTTGGGTTTGTAGTTCGGAGACGTGCATAAGATTGTTTTTGTAGTCAGTATAAGCGGAAATACGGCGCGTGAGGCCGTCTGAAAAAAGTGGTCGGAGGGTGGATAGTGATGGTTTTGTATTTGGAAATATGGAAATTGAATTTTGAAAAATGGGAACCGCCGACGGAAGCGGCGGATTAGCGGCCTGCATTCTATGTAGTGTGGGGCGGGTTGTCAAGAAGGCCGTCTGAAAAATAACGGTGCCTCAAAAGCATTGAAATGCCGTGGCGGCATTCTGTTCGGGCGGTATGTTTTCAGACGGCCTGTCGGGATAAGGATGCTATTTGGGTTGGCTGTAAAGTGATTAAACATCATTTTAGGTATTTGATTTTTGGTTTGGTTTACTAATAGGAAATGCAGCTTTACCGTACGGCAGGTTTGTTGTCGCCGAGATTTCCTTTACACTGCCTCCCTATCTGTATATTTGATGAAAAACAAAATTTTAAAGGAACCTCCATGACACCTGATTCTTCCCGCTATTACGGTACCGTCAGCCGCCTGCTGCATTGGTTGATGGCTGCTTGTTTCGTTGTAATGCTGGTAACGGCAATTATTTGGAATCTGACCGAGGCCGACTGGGTAGGCAGTCTTTACGGCCTGCATAAATCGTTTGGCTTTATTTTGATGGTGTTGATCGTTGTCCGTATCCTGTGGGCGGCTGCCAATATGGGCAAACGCCCGCCCGCCGACAGTGCGGCGGCCAAGCTGGGGCATTTGGCATTGTATGCGCTGATGTTATTTGTGCCGCTGGTCGGCATGATTAGACAATACGGCAGCGGTCGCGGGCCGTTGAAGGTGTTTGGCTTGCAGGTGATGCAGGGTACGCCGGAAAAAGTTGAATGGATGGCGAACCTGGGCAATATGTTGCACGGTAAGATGGCTTGGCTGCTGTTTGTTTTGGTGGCGGGGCATATTGCGATGGTTATTGTGCACCGTATGCAGGGCAATGATGTGTTGCCGCGTATGTTGGGCCGCCGTTCGTAGCCTGCCGCCCCGGTTTTGAAAAGGCCGTCTGAAAACCGGATTTCGGATTTTCAGACGGCCTTTTGTGATTTTTCTTAAGTATCGAGATTCATATTATTGCCAGGCCGAAATGTGAATGGAACGGGCTGGGCTTATCAGGCTTACAGGTTTTTCCGCATCAGTTCGCAGCCTACGGTTACCGAGGGGTTGAGGCGCAGTTCGGCCTTGCCCAGCGAATCGTAACCGTTGAGGCGGTAGAAGCTGACCGAGTTATTGGAGGCGTAAAGTTTGATAAAGCTCAGGCCGGCCTTGACGGCGAGCGTCTCCGCTTTATGCAGGAGGGCAGTGCCCAGCCCTTGGTTGTGGACGAAGGGATGGACGTACAGCGCGTCCAGTTGCGCCTCTTTCAAATCAAGCTGGAAAAAGCCTTGGATATTGCCCTTGTATTCGGCCACCCACAGTTCCCGTTTCGGATCGGACAGGGTTTCCAGATAGCTCTCGGGAGCCAGCAGTTCGCGCCATGCTTCCAGTACCACGGGATCGTAGCCGTGGCGGCAGGTGTATTGCACGGCATATTCGTGAACATGATAAATGTCGTGGCAGTCGGCAGGTTGTGCCGAACGTAGAAGGGTAAGGATGGCCATGATGTTTCCTGTGTATTTTAGTTTTCAGACGGCCTTAGAATATGGGAAATGTATTTGAACTGTCTGAAAAAAGCCGTGTGCAAGCGTTTACACATCGGCGGTACTGATTTTTCAGACGGCCCGGTTATGTTTTAGGCCGTCTGAAAAGATTTACAAAGCACTGTGCAGTTTTTGAGCGGCGGCAAATGCGTCGTCGGCATCGGCGGACAAAACGGTAAAATGCCCCATTTTGCGGCCTTTCCGCGCGGCTTTTTTGCCGTATAGGTGCAGGTGTGCATTCGGATGGCTTTGCAACGGCAGCCAATTCGGTTCGCCGCCGTCTTCCTGCCAGACGTCGCCCAAAATATTCGCCATGCAGCATGAAGAAAGCAAGTTGGTGTCGGCGGGCGGCAGGTTGCACATGATGCGTACCTGCTGCTGGAACTGGTCTGCGGCGCAGGCATCCAGCGTATGGTGGCCGGAATTGTGCGGGCGCGGGGCGATTTCGTTGACGACCAATTCATGCGTGTCGCCGACGACGAACATTTCCACCGCCAACACGCCGACATAATCCAATTCGTCCGCCAAGCGTTGCGCCATCTGCCGCGCCTGTTGCTGCACGTCGGCACTCAGCCGCGCAGGAACGATGGAGTAAGCAAGGATGCCGTTTTCGTGGATGTTTTCGGCAGGGTCGAAGGTTTGCACGTTTTCATTGTTCAGACGGCATACGATAACGGAAATCTCACCGCGCAAATCCACCATTTTTTCCAAAACACAATCCACGCCGCCGTGTTCGGCAAACGCGGCTTTGAGTTCGTCCACCGTTTTGACGCGGATTTGCCCTTTGCCGTCGTAGCCCAAAGTAGCCGTTTTCAGGATGCCGGGCAAAAATTGCGCGCTTTCTTCGCTGATGTCATCTGAACGGTAAACCGCTTGATACGGCGCGGTTTGCAGCCCCGCTTTGCGTATCCATGCTTTTTCCTGAATACGATTTTGCGCGATAGCCACGCAGTCGCCGCTAGGGGAAACATTGGTATGTTTTGCCAAAAAGCGCATCGCGTCGGCATTGACGTTTTCAAATTCAGTGGTAACCGCCGCGCATTTTGCCAATTCGTCCAAAGCGCCTTGGTCGTCAAACGGCGCGCACAAATGGCGGTCGGCAAATTCCGCCGCCGGTGCATTCGGATCGGGGTCGAGGACGGTTACTTTGTAGCCCATGGTTTTGGCGGCAACGGTAAACATTTTGCCTAATTGGCCGCCACCGAGGATGCCGAGCATGGCTGGCGGGAGGATGGGGGATTTGTTCATAGCGTTTTAATCTGTCTGTGTTCTGCTGTTTATTTCAGGTCATCTGAAACCGTCAATCCGTCATTCCCGCGCAGGCGGGAATCCAGAGGGTAAATATCCTGCAATGTTTAAAGATTCCTGAACCTAAGAGTCTGGATTCCCGCCTGCGCGGGAATGACGAAATTTAAGGGATACTAGGGTTAATTTACATGTTTTATGGAAATGATGGTTATTTAATAATCTCAAACCATAAATCCTGCCAACTGGGATTTTTCTCTTCGATAAGACGCAGCTTCCATTGCCGATTCCATTTTTTCAATTGTTTTTCCCTGGTAATGGCGTGTTCCATTGTGGAATGCAGTTCGTACCGAACCAACATGGTTATATGATGCTGATTTGTAAATCCTTGCGCCAAATGTTCCCTATGCTGGTAAACACTTTGGGGCAGATTGGATGTTACACCGATATACAGCGTTCCGTTTCGTTGGCTGGCAAGTATATAAACGGCAGGTTGCATCATGTTTCTGCAAAAAAAAACTTTAATCCGTCATTCCCGTACAGGCGGGAATCCAGGCCTCAACCTTTTAGAAATATTTAGAGATTCCCATAATTTTAAATTTCTGGATTCCCGCCTACGCGGGAATGACGCAGTAAAGGTAGCTGTTCTAATCAAACGATTGCTGCTTATTGTTTGGATTTTCAGACGGCCTGTTGATTCCTTAAAGGCCGTCTGAAAACTCCAAGTCTACCTATCCAACCCTTCCTGCACCATCTGCGCCGCCCTGACTACTGCTCGGGCTTTGTTCTGCGTTTCCTGCCATTCGGAGGTCGGGTCGGAGTCGGCGACGATACCTGCGCCGCTTTGGACGTATAGCGTGTTGTTTTTCACCACGGCGGTGCGGATGGCAATCGCCAAATCCATGTCGTTGTTGAAACCCCATACGCCGACGGCGCCGCCGTAGATGCCGCGTTTGCTCGGTTCGACTTCTTCGATGATTTCCATAGCGCGGACTTTGGGTGCGCCGGAGAGTGTGCCGGCGGGGAAAGTGGCAGCGAGGATGTCCATGTTGGTAACGCCCTCTTTCAGACGACCTTCGACGTTGGAAACGATGTGCATCACATGGGAGTATTTTTCAATCACCATTTTGTCGGTTACTTTGACTTCGCCCGTTTTGCTGATGCGGCCGACGTCGTTGCGCCCTAAATCGATAAGCATGACGTGTTCGGCAATTTCTTTGGCGTCGCTTAATAAGTCCTGCTCGTTGGCAAGGTCTTCGGCGGGGGTTTTGCCGCGCAGGCGCGTGCCGGCGATGGGACGGACGATGACGTCGTCGCGTTCGCGGCGGACGAGGATTTCGGGCGAGGAACCGACAATGTGGAAATCGCCGAAATCGTAGTAAAAGAGGTAAGGCGAAGGGTTGAGCGTACGCAGGGAGCGGTAGAGGGCGAGCGGGCTGTCGGGGAATTCCATGCTCATGCGCTGGCTGGGGACGACCTGCATACAGTCGCCTGCGAAGATGTAGTCTTTGATTTTGTTAACGCAGGCTTTGAACGGTTCTTCGCCGAATTCGCTGGCGGCTTCGGTGTGTTTGCTACCGAGCGAGAGCGGGATAGCGCAGCTTTGACGTAACTGGGTGCGGATGTCTTCGAGGCGTTCGCGGGCGCGTTCGTAGCCGTCTGGCTGCGCCGGATCGGCGTAAACGATGAGGTGGATTTTACCGCTCAAATTGTCGATAACCGCCAACTCTTGCGACAACATCAGCAAGATGTCGGGCGTGCCGAGCGGGTCGGCTTTGGCGGTGTTTTTCAGGCGGTGGGCGAAGTGTTCGAAATTGTAGATGGTTTCGTAACCGAAGTAGCCTACCAATCCGCCGGTAAAGCGTGGCAAGCTTGGGATTTCGGGCGTTTTGAAGCGGTTGTGGAAGGCTTCGATAAAGGGCAGCGGATTGCCGTCGTGTTGCTCGACGATTTCGCCGTTTTGGTAAACATCGACGTGTTTGCCGCTGACTTTGAGATAGTGGCTGCAAGGCAGGCCGATAAAGGAATAGCGGCCGAAACGTTCGCCACCGACAACGGATTCGAGCAGGTAGGTATAGGGGCGGTTGGCGAGTTTGAGATAGAGGGAAAGCGGCGTATCCAAGTCGGCAAGGAGTTCTTGAACGAGCGGGATGCGGTTGTAGCCTTCGGCGGCTTGGGCTTGATATTCTTGTTTGCTGATCATGTTTCACTCCGTTGAAGCGGATGTTTCAGACGGCCTGGCAATATAGTGCGGACGAACCCGATTATGGCTTCAGCGCGGTGGTACTTCGCTACGCTATTCGAACCGGCTTTGATTGGCAGCCGGGTATCGTCAAGCGCGGTTATCTGTTCAACGTGCAATGGATGTTAAAAAATGTGAAGAGTATAACAGTTTATCGCTTGGTGGTGAATGAGGCCGTCTGAAAGGAAAAGGCCGTCTGAAAAACGGATGATTCCTTTTCAGACGGCCTTCTTATACGGCCGGCCGTTTTAGACGACGGCTTCTTCTTTTTTCTCTCTGACGCGGGCGATATTCTCACGGCTGAGGCCGAATAACAGCAGCAGCGGGCTGGCGACGAGTACGGAAGAATAAACGCCAAAGACGATGCCGATGGTCAGTGCCATGGAGAAACCGTGCAGTGCCGCACCGCCGAACAAAAGCATGGAAATAACCATCGCTTCGGTAGAGCCGTGGGTGATGATGGTACGGCTCATGGTGGCGGTAATGGCGTTGTCGATGACTTCCGGCACGGTGTGGTTACGCATCGCGCCTTTGCGGAAGTTTTCGCGGATACGGTCAAACACGACCACCGATTCGTTTACGGAATAACCCAACACCGCCAGCACGCCCGCCAATACGGTCAGGGAAAATTCCCATTGGAAGAGGGCGAAACAGCCGAGGATGATGATGACGTCGTGCATGTTGGCGATGATGGCCGAGACGGCGAAACGCCATTCAAAACGCATCGACAGGTAGATGATGATGCCGACCACCACCATGCCCAATGCAATCAGGCCGTTATGCACCAACTCGTCGCCGACTTGCGGGCCGATGAATTCCACTTGGCGCAGTTTGGCCGAGGCATCTTGTTTTTTCAGGATGTCCATGGTTTGGTTGGAAAGCTGGGCCGATGTGGTGCCTGCTTTGTTCGGCAGGCGGATCATCAAGTGTTTGTTGGTTCCCAAGGCCTGAACCTGAATTTCGCCCAGTTGCAGGCTGTTTAGGCTATCGCGCACTTTATCGACTTCCGCACCTTGTGCGTATTCGACTTCCATAACCGTGCCGCCGGTGAATTCCACCGAATAGTTCAGGCCTTTTGTTGCCAGAAAAAATACGGCGAGTATGAAGGTGGCCAACGAGATGAATGTCGTCAGCTTGCCGTATTTCATAAACGGGATATCGCGTTTGAAACGGAACAGTTCCATGGTTACTCCTTATCCGCAGCCACGGCCGGTTTGATATCGCCGCCGATGGAGATGCTTTGCAGTTTGCGTTTGCGTCCGTACCACAGATTGACGAACATACGGGATACGACGACCGACGAGAACATCGAGGTCAGAATGCCCAGGCAGTGCACCACGGCAAAGCCGCGCACCGGGCCGGAACCGAACAGTAGCAGGGCGATGCCGGCAATCAGTGAGGTGATGTTGGAATCGACAATGGTGTCCCAAGCATGTTTGTAGCCCTCAAAGATTGCGGCTTGCGGTTTGGCACCGTCGCGTAGTTCTTCTCGGATACGTTCATTAATCAACACGTTGGAGTCAATTGCCATACCCAGCGTCAATGCCATGGCGGCGATGCCCGGCAGGGTCAGGGTGGCGCCGAGGAAAGACAGTGCGGCAACCAGCAGCAGGATGTTGGCGACCAGCGCAATTACGGAAAAGACACCCATCAGGCGGTAGTAAACCACCATGAACAGGGCGACTGCAGCAAAACCCCACAGAGTGGAATCCACACCTTTTTTGATGTTTTCCGCACCGAGCGAGGCACCGATGGTGCGCTCTTCGACGATTTCCATCGGCGCGGCCAGCGAACCGGCACGCAGCAGCAGGGAAATATCTTCGGCTTCGGCAAACGACATGCTGCCGGAAATAATCGTTTTGCCGCCCGGAATCGGTTCGTTGATTTGCGGTGCGGTGACGACTTCGGCTTTACCCTGGTCAATTAGAACCATCGCCATGCGTTTGCCGACGTTGTTGCGCGTCAGGTCGGCGAAGATGGCGGCACCGGCGTTGTTGAAGCTGACGCTCACGCCGGGCTGGCCTGTTTCGTTGCGGTCGGGCTGTGCGTCGTCGATGTCTTCCCCGGTCAGCTCGACTTGCTTGCTAATCAGCAGGGGATGGGGCATATCGCCGGAAGTGTTCAGCAATTCGTAGCCCTCGGGTACGTTGCCGTCCAAGGCCGCCTGAAGGGCGTTGGTGTCGTCGCTCACCATGCGGACTTCCAGCGTGGCGGTACGCCCGATGATGTCTTTGGCTTTGGCCGTGTCTTGCACGCCGGGCAGTTGCACGACGATGCGGTCCACACCCGCCTGCTGGATAATCGGTTCGGCTACGCCCAATTCGTTCACACGGTTGTGCAGGGTGTTGATGTTCTGCGCCACGGCCTGTTTGCGGATGTTGTCCACGGCCTGTTCCGAAAGGGTGAGAATCAGGCGGCTGCCGTCGCTGGTGAGCGTGGCTTCGGGGAACATGTTTTTGAGCGTCGGCAGGATTTTGTTCAGGTCGGCTTCGTCTTGGAAGGGGACGGCCAGGCTGTTGTCGTTCTGCACGATGGTGCCGACGCGGATTTTTTCCCGGCGCAACTCGCGGCGGATGTCGCCGGCGTAGCGGTCGAAGGTTTTCTGCATCGCGGCCTTCATGTCCACCTGCATGGTGAAATGCACGCCGCCGCGCAGGTCTAGGCCGAGGAACATTGGGTTGGCACGGATTTTCGCCATCCACTCGGGCGTGTTGGCGATTTGGTTGAGGGCGGTGATGTAGCCTTCGCCCAAGGTGCTTTCAATCACCGAACGCGCCTTCATTTGTGTTTGCGAATCTTTGAAACGCACTTTCAACGAGCCGTTGGCGATGAACATGCCGTCATCGGGAATGTTGGCCATACGCAGGGCTTCGCTGACGCGCGCTTCGGTTTGGCTGTTGATGGCGAGGGATTGGCGGTTGGTCGAAATCTGCACCGCCAGGGTGTCGCCGAAGAAGTTCGGCAGGGTATAGAGCAGGCCCAGGCCGAGTATGGCGAGAACCAGCAGGTATTTCCACAAGGGATAACGGTTCATAATCAAACCTTCGGGATGAGGCCGTCTGAAAATCCGGTTTCAGACGGCCTGTTCGGAATCAATCTTCTGACGGCTTATGCATCGGTTCTTTTAGCCGCCACGGCATGGCGTTCCACTTCGACTTCGACGTTGCGCGCGATTTCGACAGTGAAGAATTTTTCGCCGACTTTGGTGATTTTGCCGGTAAAGCCGGAAGCCAGAATCACTTTGTCGCCGGTTTTCAGTTCGGCCAGCATGGCTTGGTGGGCTTTAAATTTTTTCTGCTGCGGACGCAGGATCAGAAAATAAAATACCACTAAAATCAGTGCCAACGGGGCAAACGACATCAATCCGCCGGGTTGTGCGGCATCTGCGGCATAAGTTAGTCCAATCATGGTTTCTATCCTTGGTTTGAGAAATGGCGGCGGCATGCTGTATGCCGCAGGAAACGGGGTATTTTAAAGGCCGACGGGATTTTTTCCAAGAAATTTCGCCTTTTGCCGCGGCAAAATCGGAAAAAAGGCGCGGATAAGTGCGGCTGCGGCTTGTTCAGGCTGTCTGAAAAGGGTATAAACGGCGGCTTCGATTGTTTCAGACGGCCTGAATGCCGAACCGATAGGGAGCAGCCATGAATACCACCTTCTCACAATTTTTACCCGAACACCTGCGCCGGCATAATCTGCCGCCCGAACTGGGCGAAACGGCGGCAACCGTCGTTTCCGCCTGCGTGCAGATCGGCCGGCTGGTGCGGCTGGGCGCGCTTGCGGGCGTGCTCGGTACGGCGGGCAGCGGCAACGTGCAGGGCGAAGAACAGAAAAAACTCGACGTGCTGGCCAATGATTTGCTGATAGACGCGCTACGGCAGAACCCGCAGGTGGCGGGGTTGGCCAGCGAGGAAGAAGACAGCTTCGTCGGCTGCCATGAAAACGGCCGCTATCTGGTGTTGTTTGACCCTTTGGACGGTTCGTCCAACATCGATGTCAATATTTCCGTCGGCACGATTTTTTCCATCCTGCCCAAGCCCGAAGGCAGACTGGATACGACCTCTTTCCTGCAAAGCGGCGAAAACCAGGCGGCGGCGGGCTATGTGCTGTACGGCCCGCAAACCCAGTTGGTGATTACCTTCAAGCACGGCGTGTATGTTTTCACTTTGAACGAAGGCGGCGATTTCGTCTTAACGCAACAAGAGCCGCAGGTTCCGGTGCAAACCAAAGAATTCGCCATCAACGCATCCAACCAACGCCACTGGCTGCCGCCCGTTCAACAGTATATCGCCGAACTTTTGGCAGGCGAAACTGGCGTGCGCGGCAAGAATTACAATATGCGCTGGGTGGCCAGCATGGTGGCCGAAGTGCACCGCATCCTGATGCGCGGTGGGGTGTTTATGTATCCGCAGGATAAGCGCGATCCGTCCAAACCGGGCAAGCTGCGCCTAATGTACGAAGCCAATCCGATGGCTCTGATTATGCGGCAGGCGGGCGGGGCGGCCAGCAATGCCGTTCAAGATATTCTAAGCATCCGCCCCGAAGGCCTGCATCAGCGCGTCGCCGTGGTTTTGGGCAGCCGTGAAGAAGTGGATTATGTGAACAGGCTGCATCAAGGATAACGGCTGCGTCGGGCATAAAAAGGCCGTCTGAAAACGGGGAAACCGGTTTTCAGACGGCCTTTTTACAGCCGGTATGGGCAGGGGTAATATGTAGGCTGCTTTTCGCAAACGCGAAAATTTGTGTGCGGCACTCGGGCACTTAGACAGGATTCTGTATTTCTTAATGCTGGTGAAGTTCCGTTTTCAGACGGCCTTCGGGCAGAGTATCAGATTCGGTTATAAGGTTCATGGCTACCATAACGTGCGATGCAACACGACAATGAATGTCCACAGGTATCAGGCAGCCCGAAACTGCAGACAGTAAAGCAGCAATAACGTAGGTACGATGGTTATAGCGATAGGAGTGGCTGCCAGCTGCCATACGCTATGAAGGGTTTCAGTAAAACTGTATGTGCTCCAACTGCCTTCGTAAGCATTCCATATTTCCATATCTGCACAAAACCACAAACCGGCCAGCCACAACCCGCCGACGGCAAAACGGATGTGCGGGCAGCGTTTCAGCAGAGGGATGGCAGATACCGAAGCATACAGCAGCAAAACGACCAGCGTATCAATGATGATGCTTATGTAATAGCTGCAATAGATGCTGTCGGAAAGGCACCCGCCGTCCATACTTCCGCTTAAATTATGCGTTACCCAATACAGTTGGGTAAGGGTGGCGGCGGCTATTACCGGTACGACGCTGGGCAACATAGATTTCCTTTGATTGAATTATTCCGCATCCTTGGGCAGTCTGCTTTAGACCTGATTGCTTAACCAGACTGACAACAAAGTTTCAAGCTCCTCAGATTGACGTGCACCGCTTCTTCCGAGGTTTCTTTATGGGTTGTTTCGGATGCTCAGAGGGATTCGCTTGAAGTCCGTATTTCTTTCCGTGCAACAAAACAGATTGGTGTGGATGCCCGTGCTTTCGGACAACCGTTTCCTTTTCCTTTTTGGCGGGTATATTGCCGCAGTGTGGGTAAATGAATGAGTCATGCGCCGCACATCCGGCCTCCTTGCCCTCAACACCTTTCCAACGGATGAGGAAACAGAATGGAACGGCCGTTGCCGCGCAAGGCCGTCTGAATCCTCAAGCCGTTTTCAGACGGCCTCTTTCGCTACGCTGACACCTTCGTGCGCGGTGCAGACGAAGACTTCTTCTTTCAGCCCCGTGCGTGCCTGATAGTTTGCCGCCAGATGCTGTTTGACGGGTTCGACCAGGTGGTGCGGCAGCAGGGCGACGATGCAGCCGCCGAAGCCGCCGCCGGTCATGCGCACGCCGCCTTGTTCGCCGATGATTTCGTGTACCAGTTCCACCAGCGTATCGACGGCAGGGTGGGTGATTTCGAAGCCGTCGCGCATACCCGCGTGGCTTTCGGCCATCAGGCGGGAGAGGGCGGGGACGTCGTTGCGGCGGAGTGCTTCGGCGGCATCCAGCGTGCGGCGGTTTTCTTCGATGACGTAGCGGGCGCGGCGTGCGGCGGTTTCGTCCAAACCTGTTTTGCCGGCCTCGAATTGTTCCAAAGTCAAGTCGCGCAGGGCTTTGACACCGAAGTGGGCGGCGGCGGTTTCGCATTGCTGGCGGCGGGTGTTGTATTCGCTGCCGACCAGGCCGCGTTGTACGTGGGAATGGATGATCATGACGCTGAGCGTGTCGGGGACGGGGATGGGGGCGGTGTGCAGGCTGCGGCAGTCGATGAGCAGGGCGTGGCCGCGTTGGCCGCACGCGCTGGCGAGTTGGTCCATGATGCCGCATTGGCAGCCGACGAAGCGGTTTTCGGCGTATTGGCCGATTTTGGCCAGCATGGGTTTGTCGGCGGGCAGGTCGAAGGCCGTCTGAAACACTTGGGCGACGGCGACTTCCAATGCGGCGGACGAACTCAGGCCCGCGCCCTGCGGCACGTTGCCGCTGATGGCGATGTCGAGGCCGTCTGAAAAGGAGAAACCGTGTTCGCGCAATGCCCAAACCACGCCGCGTATGTAGTCCGCCCATTGTTTGCCGTAGGGTTCGATGGCTTGGGCGAGGGAAAATTCATCGCTTTCGCCGTAATCGGCGGCATATACGCGCACGGTGTCCGTACCGTTTTTGGCGGCGGCGGCGCAGGTGGCGAAATCGATGGCGCAGGGCAGGACGAAGCCGTCGTTGTAGTCGGTGTGTTCGCCGATCAGATTGACGCGGCCGGGTGCGCGGACGGTAAATTCCGGCCGGCGGCCGAATTGGCTTTCAAAGATTTGTGAGAGGTTCATAAGGTTCTTTCGGTTGGTGTTTGTCGGGATGTTGTTCGGTTTGCGGGTCAGGCCGTCTGAAAACTATCGCGGTGATTGTTCGCGCAGCATGGCTTTGATTTCGGCGAGTTCCCGATGAAGGCGTTCGATTTCGTCTTTGCTGACGGGCAGTTCGCCGTCTTTGATTTCCGGCCCGGCCTGTTTGTCCGTTTCTTCGCCGTCCGCGCCCAAGTTTGCCATGGTGTCCACAATCACGGCGACGAACAGGTTGAGCATCACAAAGGCGGAAACCAGGATGAACGGGACGAAAAACAGCCATGCGTGCGGATACACTTCCATCACCGGGCGGACGATGCCCGAATAAGGAAAAAGCCCAATGAACAGGCTTTTTACGGGGCGCGTATTGTATCAATTTTTTCAGACGGCCTGCATGGATTGGGGCCGTCTGAAAAAATAATGGCGGATGGCTTCAGCTTTCGGCAAACCGTTCGCGCGGCAACACCCATTTTTGCAGGTTTTTGAGTTTGCGCGGCGGCCGCGGGGTAAACGCGATTTCCGCCCCGTCTCCGAGTGCTTCGTAAATCGGCAGGATGTCGGTGATGCCGACCAGTTTCCATTGCACATCCTGCTGATGTTCGTTGGTGTAGGACGTTTCGTTTTCCCGTGCGATGCGCAGGGTCTTGTCGTAGGCTTCCAAACTGCTGTCGGCGCGGATAAGCACGGTGTTTTCATACGATAGGAAACGCGCTTCCGGGTCTTGCACGGACGGGCTGCCGGCAAGGGTCAGCCGCAAGAGGTAGGAGCAGTAATACCAACCGGTCGGCGAGCGGGTGTTCGGCATGGTTTTCCTTTCTGTGGCGACGGTGCGGGGCATGGTGGCGGGACGGTAACGGCGCATACCATACGCAAACCGCCACCGCAGTGCAAACGAAATCAGGTATTTGCTTGTTTGCTTCGGTGTTTCAGGTAGTTTGAAACCAGACGGCGGGTACTGACGGAGGTGTGTGTGCGCCGTCCGGTTATGCGGGTCGGTGATGAAACCGTCGGAAACAGCCTGAATCTTTCAGACGGCCTCAGAGGCCGTCTGAAAATATCTGTTCGGCGAGTTCTTGCAGCCGGATGCGGATTTCTCTGTCTTCAGGGTCGCATCCGCCGTCGTGCCAGCGGTAGTCGGTTGCTTCGCTGCCAAGTCCGGCGGCTTCGATGCAGATGAAACGGTAGGGGGCAAATATCGGGGTATTGACATTGATTTTACAGACGTGGCTCGGTGTTTCGATGTCAATGACGTAAAACAGGCTGCCGTCCGGGTCGCGGGTTTGCAGGGTTTCGATGTGGTAATCGGGGCGTTTGGGCTGTTTTGCCAACCATTGTGCGGTTTGTGTGCAGATTTGGCGGTAACGGTCGGTCGGGTTCATAGCGTTTACTTTGAGGCCGTCTGAAAAACGGAAAGGTAAAAAAACATACGTTCAGACAGCTTGTCCGCTGTGTCCGAAATAGGCGTAATCGGGCTGCCGTCCGTTGTCGCGCCAGCCTTCGGGCAGCCCGCTCAAGCGGTTTGGAGTAACGGCGGCGATGGCGCAGTAGGCCGGCCACAATGATTTTTCGTTGTCCGCTTCAATCCGATTGCCGTATTGCTCCGCCTGTTGTTCAGAAGGAAAGGCGGCGAGTATGGTTTTGGCGGTTTGGCCGAAGCATTCTTCGTAAAGCATGACGATGTGCAGCGTTTCGGCGGGGACATTGCCGTGATAGGGGACAGCGGTGATTTTGATTGCGTTTTCCAAGTCGCCGTCATTGCGCCGTTCCTGCCAAGGGTCTTGCACGTCGATGGCGGCCAGATAGCTCAGGCGGTCGGTTTCGGCCTGTTCGGGGTCGGTGTACGCGCCAAGCAATAGGTCTTCCCATTCTTCAGAAATGCTGCGGGTCAGGATGCGGATGTCGGGCATAGTCGGAGGCTTTGTCATTCGCCGCCTGTCAGCCGCCGGATGACGGGATAGCGGTTTGCGCCGCCGTTTGTGCGGCAGAATGCGGTCATTTTGAAGCGGCGCGGCCGGTCGGGACGGCCGCTGTCGTTTTCAAAGTAGAGTTCCACACCGCTTTGCAGATATAGGCGGATGCCTAATTTGTCGCTTTGTTTGACGAAGTCGATGCCGCGTCGGTTCAGCCAGCGGATGACGCGCGGCAGGCTGAGTTTTTTCACACGCGACAGCAGGCGGCGTTTGAGCACGATGTGCCGCCCGCCATGCAGTTTCTCATGTGGGAAATGGTCGGAATAGATGTTGACGAGTTCCCCGTCGCCGAAGTGGAATTCGATGTTGCCGTAGAGCCAGATATCGTCGGCGATGCGGCATTTTCCATCGGGATCGGGAAAATTGTTGAGTATCCATTCTTTCGTTTGGCCGGGTTCGATGCAGTCGAAACGGCCGTCGCGCAGGAAATCGAGCATGTCGATGCTTATCGGGCGGGGAAGCTGCATGTTTTTCAGACGGCCTGTTTGTAATGGACGTCGGACAGTGCGGCAAGCCGTTCGGCGGCTTGTTCGGGGGTCAGGTCGCGTTGGGCTTCGGCCAGCATTTCGTAGCCGACCATGAATTTACGAACCGTGGCGGAACGCAGGAGCGGCGGGTAGAAGTGGGCGTGCAGCCGCCATTCGGGGTGTTCGCCGCCGTCGAAGGGTGCGCCGTGCCAGCCCATCGAATAGGGGAAGCTGGTTTGGAACAGGTTGTCGTAGCGGGTGGTGAGCTGTTTGAGTATCTGCGCCAATGTGCGGCGTTGGCCGTCGTTCAGGTTGGTGATGCGGCGGATGTCGCCTTTGGGCAGCAGCAGGGTTTCAAACGGCCATGCGGCCCAGTAGGGGACGACGGCCAGCCAGTCGTCGTTTTCGGCCACGATGCGTTCGCGGCGGGCGGCTTCTTCTTCGGCGTAGTCTTGCAGCAGGGCGCGACCGTTTTCGGCGAAATAGCGGCTTTGGGCGGCGTCGGCTTTGGCGGGCAGGTCGGGCAGGAAGTCGCCCGCCCAGATTTGGCCGTGGGGGTGGGGGTTGGAGCAGCCCATGACTGCGCCTTTGTTTTCAAATATTTGCACCCAGCGGTAGACCTGCCCCAGTTCTTTTGCCTGTTGCTGCCAAACGCGGATGATGGCTTCGATTTGTTCGGGCGGCAGTTCGGGTAAGGTTTTGCCGTGGTCGGGCGAGAAGCAGATGACACGGCTTACCCCGCGCACGCTTTGGCTTTGGAACAGCGGATGGCTGCTGTCGGAATAGGCGGGGGTGTCGGGCAGCAGGGCGGAAAAGTCGTTGGTGAAGACGAAGGGTTCGGTGTAGTCGGGGTTTTGCTCGCCGGTGATTCGTTTGTTGCCCGGGCAAAGGTAGCACGACGGGTCGTGCGCGGGTTTGGCGGCGGTGTCGGCCGCTTCCTGTTGTCCCTGCCACGGGCGTTTGGCGCGGTGGGGGGAAACGAGTATCCATTGGTCGGCAAGGGGGTTGTAGCGGCGGTGCGGGTGGTCTGCGGGATGGAACATGGTTGTATTTGCTGTGTTGTGGTTGGGGTAATGGCGGAGGCCGTCTGAAAAGGCAGTCAGTGTACGGCGAACGGCAGGCGGCGGACGATTTGCTGTGCGGCATCGCGGCGCATTTCCTGCCATATTATGGCTTCTTCTTCCTGTTTGCCCAAGATTTCGGCATCGGCATATTCCAAGGTGCGGCGTACTTCGATTTGTATCGGTTCGCCAACGGGTTCGCCGTTGCGGGAAACTTGTGCGCGCACGCGCAGGGCCAGCTGGTATTCGTTAATCATGGCGGCGCGCGTGATGGTGAGCACGTCTTTTTGCTGTTCTACGCTGTTCACGGTAATGGAAGCCTGGGCTTGGGCGGCGGAAACGGGGAGGCCGTCTGAACGGCGCAGGGCGTTTTCCAGCGGCACTTGCAGTTCTCCGCCCTGAATGTGCCAGTTTTTATAGGGCAGGCGGTCGTAGGGCAGGCTGCCTTTCAGGTGGAAGCCGCAGGCAGTCAGCAACATGGCGGCGGCAAGCGGGAAGAGTTTGGTGTTCATGGGGATTTCCTGTAACAGGCCGTCTGAAAACCGGTTTTCAGACGGCCTTTGTGTGCGGGATGAGGCAGGTGCGCATTCTACCGCAGTTTGTACGGCGGAAAAACAGGCGCGGCAGGTCGGATACGGTTTTCAGACGGCCTGAAATAGATTATATTCTCAACATTATTTGTTAATGTTGCCACGCGGGAGGGAGTTATGTATTGGTTTATCGCAGCCGTTGCCGTTTTAGTGGTTGAAATGTTTGTCGGCACCCTGTACCTGCTCATCATCAGTGCCTCCCTGGCCGGCGCGGGTGCGGCCTCGCTTCTGTTTGACGGCTCGGCCGTGCCGATATTGACGGCGGCCGCCATTTCCGCCGTCGGCCTTTTTTGGCTGCACGGCTTTATCAAACGCCGCCGCACGCCGGCTGATGAAGTCAGCAATGATTTGGATATCGGCCAAACCGTGAAAATCCTGCGCCGCGTGAGCGAAGGGCAATACGAAGTTTCTTACCGGGGCACCACCTGGCAGGCGCGCGCCCTGAACGACCGAACCGCTGCCGAGCCTTCCTTCGCCGTGATTGGCGGCAAAGAAGGCAATATATTGCTTGTCCACTTAAACTAAGGAGATATTATGGAATTTTTGGGTTTGCCGCTGATTATTCTGGCCGCGGTCGTCATATTCGGCTTTAAGGCCGTCTGCATTGTGCCGCAGCAGGAGGCGCACGTCGTCGAACGCTTGGGCAAGTTCCACAGCGTATTGGAGCCGGGTTTGAACTTTCTGATTCCCTTCCTCGACCGTGTGGCCTACAAACACACGCAGAAGGAAATCCCGCTTGATGTACCCAGCCAGGTGTGCATCACGCGCGACAACATCCAGCTTACCGTGGACGGCATCATTTATTTCCAAGTAACCGATCCGAAGCTTGCGTCATACGGTTCCAGTAATTATGTGCTGGCGATTACGCAACTGGCGCAAACCACGCTGCGTTCGGTGATCGGGCGGATGGAAATGGATAAGACCTTCGAAGAGCGCGAGGATACCAACCGCGCAGTGGTGGCGGCATTGGATGAGGCTGCCGTCTCTTGGGGAGTCAAGGTGCTGCGTTACGAAATCAAAGACCTGGTGCCGCCGCAGGAAATTTTGCGCGCCATGCAGGCGCAGACCACGGCGGAACGCGAAAAACGCGCCCGTATCGCCCAGTCCGAAGGTTTGAAAATCGAACAAATCAACCTGGCTTCCGGTCAGCGCGAAGCGGAAATTCAAAAATCCGAGGGTGAGGCGCAGGCGGCCATCAATGCGTCTAACGGTGAAAAAGTGGCGAAAATCAATCAGGCGCAGGGTGAGGCGGAAGCCATCCGCCTGGTTGCGCAGGCCAGTGCCGACGCCATCCGCACCGTGGCCGAAGCGATACGCACTGAGGGCGGCGATGAGGCGGTGAAACTGAAAGTCGCCGAGCAATACGTCGAAGCCTTCGCCAAACTGGCCAAAGAAAGCAATACGCTGATTATGCCGGCAAACGTGGCCGACATCGGCAGCCTGGTTTCCGCAGGGATGAAGATTGTCGAAGGCGCGAAAGTGCCGGCGGTAAAGGCGCAATAAGCAGGTAGCCCAGTGATAGATAAGGCCGTCTGAAAATCATGTTTCAGACGGCCTTTTGCTATTTTGATTGCTACGGGCAGATGATGACGCTTAGGCTTCGTCAGGCTGTTCGCTGCGGATAATCAGCAGCGGCAGATGGCTTTGGCGCATCACGGTTTCGGCGAAGCTGCCCATCAAGAGGTGCATCAGGCCGGTGCGGCCGTGGGTGCCCAGCACCAGCAGGTCCGCGCCCTGTTGGCTGGCATAATCCACCAATTCCTGCGCCATTTCGCGTGCGCCTTTGTTGGCTAGCAGCAGGTGGGTATTGACGCCGGAGATGCCCGGTTCCGCGTCGTTGGTAATTTCCACGGCTTCGGAAAGCACCTCGTTGCCGTTGGCAATGGCGGCTTCTTCATAACTGGCCTGTTGCAGGAATTCGGGAGCCAGAGCCATATATTCGGCGGGGTTGGCCACGTGGACCAAAGTCAGTTTCGCTTTGCCCGCGGCGGCTACACTGCAGGCATGTCTCAAGGCATTGACGGAAGTTTCGCTGCCGTCTACCGCTACCACCAGATGTTTATACATAACACAACCCTCCTTTATGAAATTATTAAGATTTCGTTTACGGACGCACCGCATGGCCTGAAGTATAATGCAGCCCGCGCCCGAGTGTGCAATTTTTCTATTTTGTTTTGATATGCAACAATGAACGACAACGATTTTTCTGCAGCCGTTTCCGAACGCCGTTTCGGCGGAATCGCCCGCCTTTACGGTGCAAATGCCTTAAACCGCTTTGCCGCCGCGCATGTCTGCGTGGTCGGCGTGGGCGGCGTGGGTTCGTGGGCGGTCGAGGCTTTAGCGCGTTCCGGCATCGGCGCGTTGACCCTGATCGATTTGGACAATGTGGCCGAGTCTAATGTAAACCGCCAGCTGCATGCGCTGACCTGCGATTTCGGCAAGGCCAAAGTAACCGCCCTGCACGAACGCATCCTGCAGATAAACCCCGCCTGCCGCGTTACCGAAATCGAGGATTTCGTTACCGAAGACAACCTGCCTGTGCTTTTCAGACGGCCTTTCGACTTCGTTATCGACGCCATCGACCAAATGCGCGTCAAAGCGGCGATGGCCGCCTACTTCGTCCGTCACGGGCAGCCTTTCATATTGAGCGGCGGTGCGGGCGGGCAGAGAAATCCCGCCCTGATTCAAACCGCCGACCTGAGCCGCGTTACCCACGACCCGCTGCTGGCCAACCTGCGCTACACCTTGCGGAAACGTTACGGTTTCCCGCGCGATGCCAAGGAAAAAATGCGCGTACCCTGCGTGTATTCGCTGGAAAACATCACGCCGCCGCAAACGGCGGAAGCCTGTGCCGCCGGTTCCGCGCCGCAAGGACTGTCGTGCGCGGGTTACGGTGCGAGCATGTTGGTAACCGCACCTTTCGGCCTGTATTGTGCCCAAGCCGCTTTGGAGCACATTGCGTCAGGTAAGGCGGAAGGTAAAAAAGGCAAAGGCGGCTTGGACTAGCCGCCGCAAAGCGCGATAATGAATGCAGGCCGTCTGAAAACCGAAAATTCATACGCCGCCGACCACAAAAAACAAACACATGCCGCCGCCGTCCGATATCGTTTTGCAATTAAGGAGTGTTGCGATGAAATATGCTGTGAAATATACCGTACTTGCCGCTGCCGTTTTGCTGTCCGCCTGCGCCCTGACACCCGAACAGCAGGCCGAACGCGAGGCAGCCCGCATTCGGGCGCGCCAAAACCTCCAAGTCGGGCTGGCCGCCCAATGCGACCCCGAAACCGCCCGCCTGATGCGCCGCCAATTCGACGGCGATACCGGTTCGGGCGAAAAGGAAAGGCAGGCTTTCCGGCTGGCCTACCTCGACAGGGTAAACGACAAAATGTTCCAAGCCTGCTACAAAATGGCCTGGCAGAGCTATGCCGCCCAAGTCGAATTGGAAGACATGCGCCGCTACCGCTATTACGACGACTGGTGGTACGGCCCGCGTCCGTGGGGGCCTTGGTGGTGGTAAATTGACCCGGCGGGCGAAAGCACGGATAATCCGCCCGTTTACCCATCTTTTTCAGACGGCCCAAACTCAGGCCGTCTGAAACCTTTTATAAAGCACGAACATGAAAGCACCCGAACTCCTCCTTCCCGCCGGCGGCCTCGAACGTATGCGCGCCGCCTACGACTACGGCGCAGACGCCGTTTACGCCGGCAGCCCGCGTTACTCCCTGCGCGCCCGCAACAACGAATTTGCCAAACTCGACGTCCTCGAGCAAGGTATTAAAGAAGCGCACGAGCGTAACAAAAAATTCTTTTTGACCGTCAACACCCTGCCGCACAACTCCAAGCTCAAAACCTTCGTCGCCGACATGGAGCCGCTGATTGCCATGAAGCCCGACGCGCTGATTATGGCGGACCCGGGTTTGATTATGACCGTGCGCGAAAAATGGCCGGAAATGCCGATCCACCTGTCCGTACAGGCGAACACCACCAACTACTGGGGCGTGAAATTCTGGCAGAACATCGGCGTTGAACGCATCATCCTGTCGCGCGAATTGAGCATGGAAGAAATCGCCGAAATCCGCCAAGAATGCCCCGACATCGAACTCGAAGTCTTCATCCACGGCGCCTTGTGCATCGCTTATTCAGGCCGTTGCCTATTGTCGGGCTATTTCAACCACCGCGACCCCAACCAAGGCACCTGCACCAACTCCTGCCGCTGGGACTACAAAGTCCACAACGCCACTGAAAGCGATGCGGGCGACGCCCAGCTTCTGCAAGGCTTCAACTTTGAAAAAGCCCAAGAAGAAGCCAACCAAAACTTCGAAGGCATCAACGGTCAAAAACGCCACCCTTACGCCGACAAAGTTTTCCTGATTGAAGAGTCCAACCGCCCGGGCGAAATGATGCCGATTATGGAAGACGAACACGGCACCTACATCATGAACTCCAAAGACCTTCGCGGCATTGAAGTGGTTGAGAAACTGGCCAAAATCGGCGTAGACAGCCTCAAAGTCGAAGGCCGCACCAAGTCGCTCTACTACGTCGCCCGCGTCGCCCAGTCCTACCGCAAAGCGATTGACGATGCCGTCGCAGGTCGTCCATTCGACTACGGCTTGTTGAGCGAACTCGAAGGCCTCGCCAACCGCGGCTACACCAGCGGCTTCCTCGAACGCCACCAAACGCAAGATTATCAAAACTACCTCAGCGGCCATTCCACTGCCAAACAAAGCCAATACGTCGGACACGTTACCGAAATCGACGCCGAAGGCTGGGCAACGGTGGAAGTCAAAAACCGTTTTGCCGTCGGCGACACTTTGGAAATCATCCATCCCGAAGGCAACCAAACCGTTACGCTGGAACAAATGACCCGCAAAGGCGCAGCCGTCGAAGTCGCCCCGGGCAACGGCATCCAAGTCAAAATCCCGAATATGCAGGGCAAAGAAAAAGCCCTGATTGCCCGGGTTTTGAATCCCTAAGCGCGTCCGGCAACGGCAAAAGGCCGTCTGAAAACCGCAGCAACGGCTTTCAGACGGCCTCCATATCGTCAAAACAGCTCAAAAACAAAATGATGAAAATCACCAAAATCTTTACTTTCGATTCCTCGCATATGCTCGACGGCCACGACGGCAAGTGCCAAAACCTGCACGGCCATACTTACAAACTGGAAATCACCGTTTCGGGCAGCCCCATCGAAGGCGGCGCGAAAGACGGTATGGTGATGGATTTTTCCGACTTGAAACGCACGGTCAAACAACACATCATCGAACCTTTTGACCACGCCTTCATCTATCACGGCGGCAATGAACGGGAAAGCCAAATCGCCGCGCTTTTGGAGGGTTGGAACATGAAAACCCTGCGCCTTCCCTTCCGCACCACCGCCGAAAACATGGCAGTCGAAATGTACGGCCGTCTGAAAAACGCAGGTTTGAACGTGTCTAATGTCAAACTGTGGGAAACGCCGACATCGTGTGCGGAGTATGAGGAGGGGTAGGGAATATCTCGGACGTATCGATATAGTAAATTCAAATAAGACCTGTCCACTCCCGTCATTCCCGCGCAGGCGGGAATCCAGGCTTTGGTTTTTCAGGAATTTAAAAATTGCAGCAATTCCAAATCCCTGGATTCCCGCCTGCGCGGGAATGACGGTGTGGGGCGTTCTTATTTGAATCTACGGTAAAACCGTTTTTCTCCTGCACGGATTCCCTGCTTTTCAGATGGCCTTTCATACCAACAAACCCATTAAAGGAACACCATGAAACTCCTTTCCACCCTCTTAGTCCTCCTCGTCATTGCCGAACATTTCTACATCGCCTGGCTCAAAATGACTCGGATTCCCAGCAAAAAGGCGTCGGTGTCGGCGGTATGAAAAAAATCAGCGTCGCCCCCGAAAATCCGCAATACCGCATCGTCGAAATTTTCGAGAGCCTGCAAGGCGAAGGCTGGAACACGGGTATGCCCGCCGTCTTCGTCCGCTTGGGCAAATGCAATCTTGCATGCGGCTGGTGTGATACCGATTATTTGAAATTCGGCATGATGAGCCTGTCCGACATCTTAGGCCGTCTGAAAACCTACACCGCGCGCAATATCATCATCACCGGCGGCGAACCGACCATCCAGCCGCACCTCGGTACGCTGCTGGACGCGCTCAAGGCCGAAGGCTATTTCCTCTGTATCGAAACCAACGGCCTCAAGCCCGCGCCGCCGCAAATCGACTACGTCGCCACCAGCCCCAAAGCCTGCTACGCCGCCAAATATGAAACCAACTGTATCGCCGAAGCCGACGAAGTGCGCATTGTGGCCGACGGCGATGTGGTCGGATTCTGCGAAAACATGGAACGCAAAATCCGCGCGCGCCATTACTACCTTTCGCCCTGCGAAAAAAACGGCGTGATGAACATCTACGACACCATCCGCCAAATCGGTCTCTTAAACAGCCGCCCCGGCGCGCCCGTGCATTGGCAGTTGAGCGTGCAGACGCACAAATGGGCGGGGATAGAGTAAAAGGCCGTCTGAAAAACCTTTTCCACCGTTCAGACGGCCTTTGCCGTATCATCGCGGGCAAACCCGAAATCCGAGGAAAGCCAGTGTCCAAACAGCCCGACAAATTCCTGAGCAAACCCGAACGCATCATGCTGGTCGGCATGATGCTCGATGCCGACTATACCGGCGCGAACGAAAGCCGCGAACGTGCCTTTGCCGCCGCAATGGCCGAAGCGGAAGAACTCGTCCGCGCCACCGGGGGCGAACTTGTCTGCCGTCAAACCGCCAAACGCGACCGTGCCCACCCCGCCCTGTTTGTCGGCACCGGCAAGGCCGAAGAATTGGCGCAAACCGTTCGCGACCGGCAAATCGAACTGGCCGTGTTCAACCACGAACTCACCCCTACCCAGGAGCGCAATCTCGAAAAAGCCCTGCAATGCCGCGTACTCGACCGCGTCGGCCTGATATTGGCCATTTTTGCCCAAAGGGCGCAAAGCCAGGAAGGGCGATTACAGGTCGAACTGGCGCAGCTGACCCACCTATCCGGCCGCCTCGTGCGCGGCTACGGCCACCTGCAAAGCCAAAAAGGCGGCATCGGCCTGAAAGGGCCGGGCGAAACCCAGCTCGAAACCGACCGCCGCCTGATCGCCCAAAAAATCACCGCCCTGAAAAAACGGCTCGAAGCCGTCCGCCGCCAACGCGCCACCCGCCGCAAGGCGCGCGAACACGGCAGCCTGCCCACCTTCGCGCTGGTCGGTTACACCAATACCGGCAAATCCAGCCTGTTCAACCGCCTGACCAAAGCCGACGTCTTGGCCAAAAACCAACTCTTCGCCACACTCGACACTACCGCCCGCCGCCTGTATCTCAACCCGTCGGCCAGCATCATACTCACCGACACGGTGGGCTTCGTGCGCGACCTGCCGCACAGCCTGGTGGCCGCCTTCTCCGCCACGCTGGAAGAAACCGCATTGGCCGATGTACTGCTGCACGTCGTCGATGCCGCCCATCCGGAACACGAACGGCAGATAGACGACGTGAATGAAGTATTGCGCGAAATCGGCGCGGGCGGCGTGCCGCAAATCGTGCTGTACAACAAAACCGACCTGCTGCCGCCCGAAGAACGCCGTTTCGGCATCCTGCGCGACACGCGGGGCAGGGCGGTGGCGGCCAATATTTCGGTTAAAACGGGCGAAGGTTTGGACGCATTGCGCGAAATATTGGCCGAACACGCCGTTTCAGACGGCCTGAAAAACCAAAACACCGTTTGAAATACCATTACCACCGTTTTAAAAAGCACTTAACGATTAGGGAAATGTTATGAAACGCCTGCTCAAATACCTGCTTGGTGCAACCGCCGTCCTGATACTGGCCGCCGTCGCCGTCCTGTATGCCGTTCCCGAATGGCTGAAACAGCGCGAAATCCGTGCCGCCGAAGCCGATTTGGCGTTGCTGGCCGCGCCGCCCGCACCGCCGCCGTCCGTCAAAAACGGCATAGACGCATTGTGGCTGCTGCAATACCGCACAAAAGACGATGCCGAACGCGCCGATTTGATGCACCGTTTCGGCGAAGTGCTCAAATACAACCCCGATACCTTTGCGCGCCATAACGAATTGGCAGACAGATACCTGCCACCGCCCGATGACGATATTTTGACCTTTACCGGTACGGCGGCGGAATATCTGTCCCAAATCCGCACCAACCTGCCCAAATACCGCGCCGAAGCGGAAAAACATGCCGAACTGTTTGCCAACGTGGACAAACTGGCCGATTACGACACTTTCGCCCCGCGCAACTGGCCGAACGATCAAGAAGATTTTACAGAAGTGGGTTTTCCGCGCTTTGAATGGCTTCTCCGCAGTCATGGCCTTGCCGCATTGGACTGGGCGCAGGGCAGGGAAGACCAGGCCTGGCGGCGTGTCTGCCGCAACATCAAAACCGGCCGCAGCCTGCTTCACGGCCGTCCGGGCCTGATTTTTCCCATGATTGGAAACGCCGTCATCCGCCGCAACACCGGCCTGGCGGCACAAATGCTGCATGAAAAACCCGAATGGGCAAACCGCCTGCCCGCCGAATGCGGCGGCATGTTCGATGTATTGGACGAACAGGAACAAAGCATTTGTTTGGCCATGCAGGACGAATTCCACCAAGCGGGTAATATGTACCGCAAATTGGACGGCAAAGGTGTGCAGATGATGCAGGTATCAGAATGGCGGGAACTTATGGCTTTGGGCGACGACTCGCAAATCCGGGCAGCCGACTTCGCATTATTGTTCCTGCCGCGCTTTGATGCGGCGCACAACCGCGCCTTAAGCGCGTCGAATTATGCCTCCTACTGCAAACCCGAGGCCGCCGCCGTTTTGAAGGCTGATCAAAAAATACAGTGGCAGCCGCAGCCGTCTGAAAAAACATTTACCCGAAAATGGGCGTGCCTGGGCAACAGCATAGGCTGCCTGACCACCGACACGGCCCTGCCTTCTTTTGACGGATACGTCTCCCGCCTGCAAGACACCGCCATGCAGCAGCGTGCCTTTAACGCGGCCTTGGCCTTATACCGCCTGCCCGCCGAAAGCCGCCGCGCCGCCCTGGATAAAGTTTTGGCCGAACATTCCTCGCCGTCGCGCAAATTGAGATGGAACGAAAAGGAACAGGTGATTGATTTCGATGTCTATGATTTAAACAAAATTCCCGACCCCATTCCGTTTCATCCCGATGCCGGAAGATAAGGCTTTCAGACGGCCTCTGCATATGAGGCCGTCTGAAAATGAAGGACGAACGGGGAAAACCCGTTAAAGTGATGTGAATTTTGACTGAACCGTGAAAGATTGAACCATGAAACAGCCTTATCTGTTGCAAACATCGCCCGATTCGCTGATTTTGTTCGATAACGGCAAAGACAATTTTTGGGTGGATTTTCATCAGGCGTTTTCGGGGTGCGAAGTTGAAAGCGAACATGAAAATATATTTGCCTTGTTTGGCACGGATGCCTTTTTTACCGTGCGCGGCGGGCAGCTAGACTTGCAGGATTGGGATGGCAAAATTTATTTCTCCCTTTCTTTGCCTTCTCGTTTGGATTTAGCCGACGGTTGCGGCATGATGCCGGTCGGCACTCCCGAACCGGTTGCCGCCGAAAGGCTGCAAGCCCGGTTTGCCGATAAAAACGACAACGCCGGCTTGTCGCAGGCCCTTTTTGATTTTGCCGCCCCAAACGGCTGGGAACCGTATGATTGTTTGGCTTTGTGCATCTACCTGTTCAACGAACAGGAGCAAGAACGCATGAAACGGGAATTTGAGGTATGGCGTCTTTCAGACGGCCTGATCCGCGCAGGAGGCCGTCTGAACAAGCAGTATGAAAACAAAAATCCTGAAACCGGCAACGGGTTTCAGGATTTTCTGCATTCGGGTAGCCTACATCCGGCTCAATTCGCGCTGCAGGGCCTGGATATTTTGACGGCGGTCTTGGATGTTGGCCGTGAGCTGGCTGGCGCGGTTTTGGTTTTTCTGCGCGCGGGCGGCACTCAGTTCGTTTTGCGCGGATGCCAAAGCCTGCTGTTCGTTGGCCAGTTCTTGTTCCAAAATGGTGCGGCGGCCGCTGCTGCCCGAAGGCTTGGGCAGGCCCGCATCGGCGGTTTGCAGCGGGGGTGCGGTACGTATCGGCGCGTTGGCGGCGCGGTTCGTACTCATGGAGGCGCGCCTCGGCGATGCCGGAGCAGCAGAGGCCTGGGCGGCCGGTTCGCGCGGCGGCGGTGCAACGCGCGGGGCGATGCTGGTATAGCTGCCTATCCTCGGCAGGTCGGGCGTATGGCAGTTGGCCGACGGGCGCGAGGTATAGACGGTTACGCCGCCGACGTTGCATTCGTACACTTTGGCCACGGCCGGCAGCGAGGCGGCGGATATGGCGGCGATGATGCTGTATTTGATGATGCTGTTCATAAGTTTATCCCCGGAATTCTGTTTCAACGGCATGGTTTATCTGTTCCAATTCTTCCTGCCATGCCAGCCAGTTTTCCTCTTGTTTTTCTAATTTTACTTTAGTTTCCGCTAATTGTGCGAGGGTCTGCTGCAATTTGGCTTTGTTGGCATCGGAATAGGCGTCTTCCTGTGCCAAAAATGCTTCACAGGCCGTCTGAATTTCGCTCAGGGCGGCCATCTCTTTTTCGGCTTGGTCGATTTTCTGCTGCAAGGGTTTGCCGAGGCGGGCTTTTTCTTGGCGGATTTGTGCTTCGACGCGCTTGGCGTCTTTTCGGCTTTGGCTTTGCGCCGAAGCGGCGGGCGCGGCGGCGGCGTTTTCTTGTGCCAAACGGTAACGGCGGTAGTCTTCCAAATCACCGTCAAACGTTTTCAGACGGCCTTGTTCTATCAGCAGGAAGCTGTCGGTAGTGGCTTCGAGCAGGCTGCGGTCGTGCGAGACGACAATCAGCGCGCCTTGAAAACTTTGCAGTGCGAGCGTGAGTGCGTGGCGCATGTCCAAATCGAGATGATTGGTCGGTTCGTCCAGCAGCAGCAAATTAGGTTTCTGCCACACAATCATCGCCAACGCCAGCCGCGCCTTTTCGCCGCCGGAAAACGGTTCGGTTTTCTGCAGGGCGGCATCGCCGACAAAGTTGAAGCTGCCGAGGAAGTTGCGGATTTCCTGTTCGCGCACGTCGGGGCTGAGTTTTTGGATGTGCCACAGCGGGCTTTGGTCGGGACGCAGGGTGTCGAGCTGGTGTTGGGCGAAATAACCGATATTGAGCTTGTCCGAGCGGACAATCCGGCCGGACAAGACATTCAGTTCGCCCGCCAGCGTTTTGATAAAGGTCGATTTGCCGCTGCCGTTTACCCCCAAGAGGCCGTAACGCGCGCCGCTTTCCAGCGACAGATCGATGCCGTTCAAAACGGGCTCGCCGCCGTAGCCCAAATCGGCTTTGTCCAGTTGCAGCAACGGATTGGGCAGGTGGGCGGGGCTGTCGAATTCAAACGAAAAACCGCTGTCGAAGTGTGCCGGCGCGATGCGTTCGAGCTTGTCCAAAGCCTTCATGCGGCTCTGTGCCTGCACGGCTTTGGTGGCCTTGGCTTTGAATCGGTCGATAAAGGATTGCAGATGTTTGATTTGCGCCTGCTGTTTGAGGTAGGCAGCCTGCTGTTGTGCCAGGCGGCGGGCGCGTTCGGTCTGGTAAAAATCGTAATTGTCGCCGTAAAGCGTGAGCTTTTGATCGGAAAGTTCGACGGTCTGCGTCGTGGTGGCGTTGAGGAAATCGCGGTCGTGCGAAATGATGATTTGGGTGCAGGGCAGGCCGGACAGATGGTTTTCCAGCCATAACACGGTTTCCAAATCGAGATGGTTGGTCGGTTCGTCCAGCAGCAGCAAATCGGCGCGGCACATCAGCGCCTGCGCCAGATTGAGGCGCATCCGCCAGCCGCCGGAAAAGGATTTGACCGGCCGGCCGTGTTCTTCTTGGGAAAAACCCAAGCCGCTTAACAGTTTGGCGGCGCGGGCGGGCGCGCTGTAGGCATCGATTTCCTCCAATTTGGCATGATATTCGGCCTGTTTCATGCCGTCGTTTTTCGCTTCGGCTTCGTGTAAGGCCGTCTGAAAAAGCTGCAATTCCCCGTCGCCCTGCAAAACATAATCCAGCGCGGATATGTCCAACGCGGGCGTTTCCTGGGCAACGGCAGCGGTTTTCCAGTGTTTCGGAATGGAAACATCGCCTTTATCGGCTGTGATTTCGCCTTTGAGCAGGGCGAAGAGGCTGGATTTGCCGCTGCCGTTTTTGCCGATCAGGCCGACGCGGCGGCCGGGGGCGAGGGAGAGGGCGGCTTGGTCGAGCAGCACTTTTAGGCCGCGTTGCAGGGTGAGGTTTTTGATTTCTATCATGTTTGAAGCTTGGGCGGATGGAGGCGGAAAAAGGCGGCATTTTACCGTTTCGCCGCCGTTTCTAAAACAAGCATTTCAAATTCGTCAAAAGGATGCGTATAATGGCGCGGTTTTTTTTAACCGACAAATCGTTAGGAACACCATGAGCATCCAAGAGCAAATCAAAGAAGTCGTTACCACCCATCCCATCGTGTTGTTTATGAAGGGTACGAAGCAGTTTCCGCAGTGCGGTTTTTCTTCCCGCGCGGTGCAGCTGCTGAACGCGGCGGGCGCGCAGTATGTTACGGTCAATGTGTTGGAAAACGCCGAAGTGCGCCAGGGCATTAAGGAATACAGCGATTGGCCGACCATCCCGCAGCTTTATGTGAACGGCGAATTTATCGGCGGAGCGGACATTTTGCAGGAAATGTATGACGCCGGCGAATTGCAGGAGTTGGTTGCCGCCAAGTAATCCGGCAAACGGAGGCCGTCTGAAAAGTTTCAGACGGCCTGTTTTCTATCCGGGGCGATGGTTTATGCCCCGGCCGGGCTTCGGCCGAGGCGGATTGCTTTTTTGGATTTTGAGAATAAGATTAAGCGCAAAGGAAGGATATGTGGTCGTTTGAAATGGTGGCCGCCATGCTGGCGGTCGGGGCGGTGGCCGGCGTGATTGCGGGGATGTTCGGCGTCGGCGGCGGCACGATTTTGGTACCGCTGGTGCTGTGGATTTTGCAGATGCAGGGTGCGGAAAACTTTCAATACGCCCAGCATATCGCCATCGGCACGTCGTTTGCCGTGATGGTGTTCACGTCGTTTGCCAGCGCGCGGGCGCAGTATAAGCGTCAGGCGGTGGATATGGACGTGCTGCGCGCGATGGTGCCCGGGGTGTTGTGCGGTGTGGCGGCGGGGGCGTTGGTGGCGCAGTATTTGCCGAACAAGGGCCTGCAGATTTTTTTCACGCTGTTTATCGCCATTCTCGCCGTGCGTGCGTTGCTGGGCATCAAGCCTACGCCTGAGCGGCAGTTGCCCGGCCGGCGCGGGCTGTTCGGTATGGGCGGGCTGTTCGGCCTGTTGTCGAGCTGGATCGGTATCGGCGGCGGTTCGCTGACCGTGCCTTATTTGACTTTCTGCAATGTGCCGGTTCACCGCGCCGTCGGTACTTCGGCCGCTTTGGGCTGGCCGATTGCGGCGGCGGGTACGCTGGGGTATGCCTGGGCGGGCTGGAATCAGGGCGGTCTGCCTGAAGGTTCGGCGGGTTTCGTCTATCTGCCTGCGGTGGGCATTCTGGCTGTGGCCACTTTGCTGTCCGCGCCTTTGGGCGTGCGCCTTTCTCACAAGCTGCCTGCCGACAAACTGAAAAAGGGCTTCGGCATCATGCTGTTGCTGATTGCGCTGCGGATGGCGTCGAAGATTGTACAGTCGTAGCCGTGCCGCCCGGTATCGGAGGTTGGCGGTAAAAAAGGCCGTCTGAAAAGCCGGAAACAGCTTTTCAGACGGCCTTTTGCCGTGTCGTTCAATCGTCCAGCGGTTTCCATTGCCAGTAAAACCGTTTCGGCCGCCACTGGCGCGCGGTAACGGTTTGGCCGTCGGATTCGAGCAGCCACGCGCCTTGGCGGTCGGTGCGGAGCAGGCGGATGCCGTGTGCGCGGACGCGGTTTTGCACTTCGGCGGTCGGGTGGCGGTAGCTGTTGCCGAAGCCGCTGGAGGCGATGGCGAAGTCGGGGGAGACGGCGTTGAGGAATGCGCCCGACGACGAGCCGCTGCTGCCGTGGTGCCCTAGCACCAAGGCTTGGCTGTACAGGCTTTGGCCGTAGCGTTCCAGCAGTTTTCGTTCTCCTTTGATGTCGAGGTCGCCGGTTACGATAAACGCCGTACCGCCCGCCACGGCGCGCAGGACGCAGCTTCGGGCGTTGTCGTCTGCGGCTTTACCCTCGACGGCGAGGAGTTCGAAATGTACGCCGTCCCATTCCCATTGCCGGCCGGTGCGGCAGTTTTGCACCTGCATCGTGCCCAAGCCGCCGTAAAATTCGGGCTGTCCGGCCAGCACCTCGCGGGGCTTGAGTGCACGAATAATCAGCGGTGCGCCGCCGTCGTGGTCGGTATCGTGGTGGGACAGCAGCAGGGTGTCGAGGCGGCGCACGCCGTGTGCGTGCAGGGCGGGGAGTGTCTGCATCTGCGCCGCGCCCGCCGTGCCGGTATCGAACAGCAGATGATGGGAGGCTGTCTGAAAATACACCGCCAAGCCTTGTCCGACATCCAGCACAACCATTTTCAGACGGCCTTCCGTCGGCGGGGCGGGGCGGTATAACAGGAAACCGGCCCAAACGACGGCTGCCCACGGGCGCAATGCCGTACCGCGCGGCAGCAGCCAAACGGCCACCGCCACCAGTGCCGACAGCAGCAGCGGCCACGGTGCGGCGGCCAAACCCCATTCCGGCGCGAATTGCGCCATTGCAGCCAAAACGTGCAAAGTATGCTGCCCCAGCCAAGCCGCTGCGTATTGCAGGGGGTAGAACGGAAAGAGGGAGGCCGTCAGTGCCAGCGGCACCAGCAGCCAGGAAAACCACGGAATCGCCGCGGCATTGGCCAACGGGCTGGCGGGCGGCAGGGCGGAAAACAGAAAACCTACCGCCGGGAGGGAGGCCAACGTGGCCGCCCATTGCCCGCGCAAGGCCGAAATCCACCATGCCTTGCCGTCGCCCGTGCGGCAGGAGTCCGCCCACAAGAGCGCGGCCACCAGCCCGAACGACAGCCAGCTGCCTGCCGCCAATGCGGCCGACGGGTCGAGCAGCAAAATCAGGGCCAGCGCCGCCCACCAGCCGCGCCAAGCCGAAGCCGTGCCGCCCAGACTCCAGGCTGCCGCAACGGAGGCAATCATCAGCATCGAGCGCAGGGTGGGGACGGCAAATCCGGCCAAGCCGCTGTAAACCAAGGCCGCCGCCGCACCCGCCGCCAGCATCCAAACGCGCGGCCGCCTCGGCGCGGCGGGCAAAAGGAGTAGCAGGCGTTTCATCAGCCAGGCGGCCAGCAGGGCCACTATGCCGACATGCAGGCCGGACACGCTGATCAAATGGTTCAGCCCTAACGGGCGGAACACCTGCCACCAGACACCCGACAGCGCGTCCTGCTCGCCAATGGAGAGCGCGCGCATCAAGGCCGCGCCGTCGGCCACTTCGGGCGGCAGCCGCTGCCAGCTTGAGCGGATGCGTCCGCGCAGGCGCAGGAGGCCGTCTGAAAAACCGTTTTCCCTGTCGGCCAGCAGCTGCCGTTCCGCCCCGGCCGTGGCCGATGCGTCTATGCCGTTGGCCAAAGCCCATGCCTCGCGGCTGAAACCGCCGATGTTTTCCTCACCGATAGGCGGGCGCATTTTCAGCTTCAGCCGCCACACGCTGCCGGCCGGCCATTCGCGCCGTTGATAGTCGGACAACTGCACGCGGTAATGCCGCCCGCCGGCCGTTTCCGCTTCGGCTTCCAAGCGCACCCGCCGCCCGTCGTCCTGCGCCAAACCTGCCGCCCTCACCGTCATTTCCACCGCCTCGCCCTGCCGTTCCAAAGGCCAGCGGGCGGCCAAAGCCTGTTCCGTCCGCCATACGCCGTATGCCGTCCCCGCGCACGTCAGCAGCACGAAAACCGCCGTTCGCGGAAAACGGCGCAGTATCGGCACGGCACACGCCGCCCATACCGCAAACAGCCAAAACGGCGGTGCGGCAGGCAGGGCGAACGATAGCAAAACGCCCGCGCAAAAGGCGGACGGCAGATAAATCGGCATCAGGTTTTCCGTATGGGAGGCCGTCTGAAAACGAAACGGACGCGCTGTGCTTTCAGACGGCCTGATTTCGATTGGAAAGGAATGTGTCGGGCATCAACGCTGAGCCGACGTCCGTTTCAAAATGGCAAACAGGGCCAACAGCGCGGGCAGGCTTGCCACAACGACCGCCAGCAGGGGCTGCGGATAGCCGGATTCCGCGGCTGCCCAAAGGCCGTTATCCAGCGAGACCAGGGCGCAAGCCGCCCATAATATCGCCAGATTGGCGGCATATGCCGCCGCCGCAATATTGCGCGGGGAAAGCTGCATCAATGCGGCAAACGAAAATCCCAAGAAGGCAAAGGCGAGCAGGTGCAAATCGCCGCTGCCCGCCGATTGCGGATATATCCGGCTTCCGTCCGCTGCCCGCATCAGGGGCAGGGAGGCGGGCTGCCGCAGAAAATACCAGCCCGCAGCGACATTGAAAAGGGCGAAAAACAGGAGGATTTTTTTCATTTTTCAAAAGCATCCGGCCTAGGCTGCCTTCCTGAAACAACGATGGCATTCGGCGTTCGGCCGTCCGCCATACAAGGCCGTCTGAAAGGAAACCGATTCGTTCGGCATCAATCGCCCATTGCCGCCAGAAGCTCTGCCTGATGCTCGGCAATCAGGGCGTTGGTGATTTCTTCCAAGTCGCCGTCCATCACAAAATCCAGCTTGTGCAGGGTGAGGTTGATGCGGTGGTCGGTCACGCGGCCTTGCGGGTAGTTGTAGGTGCGGATGCGCTCGCTGCGGTCGCCGCTGCCGATAAGGGATTTGCGTTCGGCGGCTTCTTTGGCTTGGGCTTCGCGTTTTTGCGCGTCGTTCAAGCGGGCGGCGAGGACTTTCATCGCCTGCGCTTTGTTGGCGTGTTGGCTGCGGCCGTCTTGGCATTCGACCACCATGCCGGTGGGCAGGTGGGTGATGCGGACGGCGGAGTCGGTTTTGTTGATGTGCTGACCGCCCGCGCCGGATGCACGGAAGGTGTCGATGCGCAGGTCGGCGGGGTTCAACTCGATGTCTTCCAGTTCATCCGCTTCGGGCATGACGGCGACGGTGCAGGCGGAGGTGTGGATACGGCCTTGGCTTTCGGTGGCGGGGACGCGCTGTACGCGGTGGCCGCCCGATTCAAATTTCAGACGACTGTACGCGCCCAAACCGACAATGCGGGCGATGACTTCCTTATAACCGCCCAACTCGCTTTCATTGGCAGAGACGATTTCGACCTGCCAGCGGTTGCGCTCGGCGTAACGGCTGTACATACGCAGCAAATCGCCTGCAAACAGCGCGGCTTCGTCGCCGCCCGTTCCGGCGCGTACTTCAATGAAGATGTTTTTGTCGTCGTCGGCATCTTTAGGCAGCAGCAGTTTTTGCAGTTCGGTATCGAGCGTGTCGATTTTGGCTTTTGCCGCTTCGATTTCTTCGGCGGCAAAGTCTTTCATTTCGGGGTCGGACAGCATTTCCTGCGCTTCGGCCATGTCGCTTTGCGCCTGCATGTATTGGTGGAAGGTTTCGACGACGGGGGTGATTTCGGCGTGTTCGCGTGTGAGCTTGCGGTAGTTGTCCATGTCGGAAGTCGCTTCGGGCGAGCCGAGCAGGGCGGTTACTTCTTCCAAACGGTCGGACAGTTGTTGTAATTTTTCGATGATGGTGGGTTTCATGTAGGTCTTTCTTTGAAGGCCGTCTGAAAGGTTTTCAGACGGCCTGTTACGGATTGGCGCGGATTATAACCGATTGTTTTTCCGTGTTGCCGATTAGGGCTGTTTGCGGGTGGTGATTTCTGCCGCTTTTTCCTTCAATACGGGGATGTAGCTGCTGTTGCGGTACATCACGACGCTTTCCTTCGGCGATGCCGCGCTGACGGCGGCCAAAATCAGTGTGTCGCCCTGTTTGTAGAAGGCGATGTCGGATTTGTGTTGCGCGAACCAGTTTTCCTGATGCTCGAAATCCGCGCCCTGCGGGGCGAGGGCTTCGAATTCTTCTCGGCTCAGGCGCGGGTAGGGCGGATAGAGCGCGTTGAATTCCTTTTTCGCTTGGGGGAACGTTTTTTTAGACGGTATCAGCATGATGTTTTGCAGCGTGTCGTGCGTATCGTCGAATTGGAAAACGATAATCGAACCGTCCGCGTCGGGCATCGAGTAGGCATTGTTCATCGGCACGGGCGTGCCGTTGCCGTAGCCTATGGTGCTGGAACCCACCTTGGCAAGCTGCGGATGCTTTTTCAGCGCGTCGGCCACCGTGGCTTTGCCCATGGTCAGGCCATAGGGCGACGGATTGTCGGGATGGACGGCTTGTTTTGCCTGCGCGTCGGCGGCTGATTTGACGGCCACGCTGTTGTCGGTGCGGGTGGTTTCATCGGCTTCGAAAGAACAGGCGGCCAGTATGGCGCAGGCCATCAGGGAATATAGGTATTTCATGGCATTTCCTTATCGTGGTCGTGCGGTTACTTCTCTACCGGCAGGCCGAAATGCAGGTAGCTGATTTCGGTGGCCATGCGGCCGCGCGGCGTGCGTTGCAGGAAACCCTGCTGGATCAGGTAAGGTTCGATAACGTCTTCGATGGTGTCGGTTGATTCGCCGATGGCGGCGGCGATGTTCTCCAGGCCGACCGGCCCGCCGCCGAATTTGTGCAGCACCGCTTCGAGGAACTTCCTGTCCATCACGTCCAAGCCGACCGCATCCACATCCAGCATCGACAGCGCGGAATCGGCGGTTTTCGCGCTGATGCTGCCGTCGCCCTTCACTTCGGCGTAATCGCGCACGCGGCGCAGCAGGCGGTTGGCGATGCGCGGCGTGCCCCTGCTGCGTTTGGCCACTTCCATCGCGCCCGATTCGTCCATGTTCAGTTGCAGGAGGTGCGCCGAACGGCGGACGATGGTGGCCAAATCGGCATGGTTGTAAAACTCCAAACGGGCGACGATGCCGAAACGGTCGCGCAGCGGATTGGTCAGCATACCCGCGCGGGTGGTCGCGCCGACCAGCGTGAACGGCGGCAGGTCGATTTTCACCGAGCGGGCGGCCGGGCCTTCGCCTATCATGATGTCGAGCTGGTAGTCTTCCAAAGCGGGATACAGGATTTCTTCCACCACGGGGCTGAGGCGGTGGATTTCGTCGATAAACAATACGTCGTGCGGTTCGAGGTTGGTCAGGAGCGCGGCCAAATCGCCCGCGCGTTCCAGCACCGGGCCGCTGGTTTGGCGCAGGTTTACGCCCAATTCTTTGGCGATGATGTTGGCCAACGTGGTTTTGCCCAAGCCCGGCGGGCCGAAAAGCAGCGTGTGGTCGAGTGCTTCGCCGCGTTTTTTGGCTGCCTGGATAAAGATTTCAAGTTGTTCTTTGGCCTTGTGCTGGCCGATGTAGTCGGCAAGCAGCTTCGGGCGCAGCGCGCGTTCGAGCTGTTCTTCTTGGGATGACAGGGATTGCGCGCTGATAATGCGTTCCGGTTTGGCGGCGGTGAGGTTGTCGGTGTGCAGCATGGGAAAGGTTCGGTCGGGCAAAGGGCGTATGATACCTGAAAACGAAGCCGACGATGGGAGGCGGAGTTTCTACGGGCCAAAACGAAGCCGCTGCGGGGGAAATGCCTTTCAGACGGCCTAATAAGTGAAAAGCGCGTAAAATCCTTCTTTTTGATTTCGGGAGATTGTGATGGAATTGTCCGCAGAACAAATGCAAAGCCGCCTCGACCATATCCAAAGCTGTTACCGGCGCTGGCTGGAGCTGCAACCCAAACTGGAAGCGGCGCAGGAGGAATGGCGGCAGGCGGCGGGGCTGATGGCCGAACTGGATGCCTTTTACGCCAAAGAATACATGGCATTCAATCAGGCCGTAGAAGACGGCCTCGAACTCGACGAGCGCACGGAGGGGGAATACCGCGTTTTGAGCGAAGACGCGCTGTACAACGCTTTCGGCGAACAATACGAATTGGCCTGGCAATGGATGAGGCTGGCCATGCAAAGCCTCGATCCCGCAAACCGCTGTTTCTGAATACAGGCCGTCTGAAAGCGGCATAACCGGAGAGATATATGAAAAAAACCACCCAAACCGTCTTATGTTTGATTCTGTTGTCGTCAGGCATGAGTACACTCGCCTGTTCGCCCAACCTACCGAATTACCAAAACTGCATTAACCAGCAGCGGCAGTCTATGGAAATGCAGCAATTTCAAGGCCGGATGCAGCAGGAACAATCACTCGGCCAGCAGCAGCGGCAGCCGTATGACCCGTATGCGTTTGAAAAAGCGACTATCCAAGCACGGCAGGATTTGGCCGGTCAAAGTGATATTGCCGTGGCCTTCAGTCCGTCCACAGGGGCTGTAGGCGTGTCCGCGATATCGTGGGCGCAGTTGCAGCCAAACGTACATGCCAACCCTATGCTGGCTTCCACCAAAGAATTTGCTTTGGCTTCCTGTATCGATAAAGCTCTCAATCTGAAACTGGGCGGCTTTACCTACAAGGAAATGGACAAAACCCTCCGCAAATACGGCAAAAAAAGCGATTGCAAAATCGTGAAGGAAGGGGAACGGCTGGAAGAAAACCTGATTGCCGTGATTCGCGGCAGGCTGGCAGACGGTACGTACACACTTTATTGGCTCGCACGCGGTGACAACGGCACCCCGTTTTCCCAACAACAGCCCGAATTTAAATCGCTGTTAAAAAAATGCCGCAGCGAAGCGCAAAGTTGCGACGTTATCGGACAGTTCGGCTATCGGACGGAATTGTATTGAAAAATAAATTCATGATAAAAGGCGGTAGGTTTATTCAAACGCGGCGGCAATGTATCGCCGTTGTTTCAGTCGGTTTTTTGGCTTCTGCCGCATTTTGCCCTTCGGGCAAGGGATGATGCCGCCGTTTCGTAATTTTTCTGTGTAATGAGTGAAAGGAGTTTCTGAAATGAAGCATAGTGCAATATTGGCCGCCGCCTTGCTGGCCGTGTCCGCACCGTCTTTTGCCGCACCGTCCAGCGTACCGGAAGGCCGCTGGCGGATCACGGGGGTGGACGGCAAATCCGCATCGGGCACATTGGTTTTCGACCGCGCGTCATCGCGCCTGCATGCCGATGCGGGATGCAATATGTTGTCGGCCGGATACCGCGTCAGGAAAGGCCGTCTGAATATTTCCCGGGCCGTTACCACCTTGAAAGCCTGCGAGCCGAAAGTGATGACGGCGGAAGAAAAACTGTCGGGCGCGCTGTCCGCCGTCCGCCGTTATCGATTGCGCGAAACGCCTGCCGGGGCGGAGCTGGTGTTGGCCGACAAATACGGCAAGGTGCGGATTCTGGCGGTAAAAGAGGCGAAGGACGCGCCGCCTGCCGCCGAAACTGCCGAATAAGGCTTCAGACGGCCTAGAGGCCGTCTGAAAAAGCCGCCAAACGGATTGGGTTGGGCGGCTTTTTTGTTTTTACTGTCCGTGATGGCTGCGGAAATATGCTCACTCTTCCACCACGCTGCCGTCGGGCAGGTGGCAGACGCCGTATTCGCCGCCGTTTTTGTCTGTTTTGATTTTCGATTTTCCGCCCTGTTTGATGCAGAATTCGGAAGCGGGATTGGCTATGCCGACGGCAGGGCTTTCTTGTCCGGCCTTGTCGGCGGAACAGGCGGCGAGGGCGGCGGTCGAAAGTAAAAGGGCGAGATGTTTCATGGATTTTCCTTTTCGGGTTTGCCGCTCCGGCGTTGCCGGAAAAAATGCCGTAAAACCGCTTGGCAGTCTTCGGCCAGAATGCCGCCGAATACGGCGGTGTGTTTGTTCAGACGGCCGTCTGAAAACAGATCGACGATGCTGCCCGCCGCGCCGCTTTTCGGTTCGGCCGCACCGTACACCACGCGCGCCACCCGCGCCTGTATCAGGGCGGAGGCGCACATGGCGCAGGGTTCGAGGGTGATGTAAACGTCGCAGCCGTCGAGGCGGTAGCTGCCTGTTTTTCGGCCCGCTTCGGCCAAGGCGCGTAGTTCGGCATGGCCGCCGATATCGCAGTCGGCGACGCAGCGGTTATGCGCCGTCGATAACACTTCGCCGTTGCGCACCACCACCGCGCCGACGGGCACTTCGCCGGCCGCTGCTGCCGCTTCGGCCTGATGCAGGGCAAGCCGCATAAAGCGTTCGGCCTCTCCGGCAGGCGGCGGCAGGGCGGCGGGCGGGTGTTTTTTGACGGCGGCGAGCAGCGCGGTTTTGTCCGTTTCGCTCAGTTGCATGACGTCGCAGCCGAGGCAGGCGGCGGCAAGCTGCCACAGGACGCTGCGGGTCGGCGTGCGGCCCGATGCTTTCAACAGCAGAAAGGTTTTGACCGCACCCGTCCGCCGCAGTTCTTCCTGGCTGCGGATGCCGAGGCGGTGCAGGGCTTGGAGGGTGGACGGGGCGAAGGGCGGGGTGGTGAGCATGATGTGTCGGTGTGTGCTTTCAGACGGCCTCGGGCGGAGGTTTGGATGGATGTCCGGGCCGTCTGAAAAAGGGTTTGCAGTAATAAAGGGGAGCGGGGCAAACGGCGGTTTCAGACGGCCTCATAACGCCCTTGTGCTTTCAAACCGCCTTTTGAGGCCGCTGAAGGGGTCGGTAAACTCTATCGCGCGGGCGAGGAGTTTCAGCGGGCGGGCGTAGTCGGTGCAGTCTGCGGGCTGCGGGTCTGGGTAGAGCGGGTCGTTCAGCAGCGGCATGCCGAGCGCGGCCATGTGGACGCGGAGCTGGTGTTTTTTGCCGCTGACCGGCCGGAGGCGGTAGAGGCTGTGGCCGCCCCTGTTTTCCGCCAGTTCGATGATGGTGTGGCTGTTGGCTTCGCCTTCGGCCTGCCGCGTGAGGTAGAACGGTTCGCCGCGTTCGAGCCGCGAACGGACGTGCAGCGGGTAGGCAAGGTCGGTGCGGGTAGGGGCGAGGGCTTCGTAGGTTTTTTCCACCGCGCGGCTTTGGAACAGGGTTTGGTAGGCGCGGCGGCTTTCGGGGCGGTGGGCAAACAGGATGACGCCCGCCGTGTCTTTGTCCAGCCTGTGCAGCGGGGTGAAGTTTTCGGGATGCAGGTGTTGCAGTTCGGGGCGCAGCCGCAGGCGGGTGAGCAGGGTTTCGCGCAGGAAGCGGCCGCCGGGGATGACGGGCAGGAAGTGCGGTTTGTCGGCCACAATCAGGTGTTCGTCGATGTGCAGGATGTGTTCTTGAAACGGCACGGGTTCTTCTTCGGCGGCGATGGCTTCGCGGTAGTAGTAAACCGTGCCGCCGGGGCGGAATGCGGCGTCGGCGGCCAGCGGTGTGCCGGCTTCGTCGAAGATGTGGCCGTCTGAAAGCCTGCCCGCCCAGATTTCGCGGCCGATGTAGGGGAAGCGGCGGCAGAGGAAGTCGAGCAGCAAAGTGCCGTGCAGTTTTTTGTCGCACGGCAGGTGGAGGTAGCTCGGTTTGATGCCGTCGATCAGCGGCAGCGGGGCGGTTTTTTTCATGGCCGCCATTGTAACCGAATTTCAGACGGCCTGTTTTGCTGCTACAATCCGTGCCGTTTTTGATAACGGTTTCGGCACAGGAGCGGCAGGGATGAGTCAGGAAAAACGGCGGATTTTCGTCCTCTACACGGGAGGCACCATCGGCATGGTTCAAAGCGGCCGGGGCTTGCGGCCGGATGCAGCCTTGGCGGAAAAGGCCTTGTTGCCGTTTTCAGACGGCCTCTCTTTCGATTGGCACATTTGTGCGCCGCTGATTGATTCGTCCGCCGTAACGCTGGAAAACTGGCGCGACTGGTTGGCCCTGCTGGTGGAAAAAATCCCGCAATACGACGGCGTGCTGGTGCTGCACGGCACGGATACGCTGGCCTACACGGCCAACCTGTTCGCCCTCGCGCTGCACGGTTTGGACAAACCGCTGGTGCTGACCGGCTCGCAATGGCCGTTCGGCGCGCCGGGCAGCGACGCGCCGCGCAATCTGGCCACGGCCGCCGCCGCCCTCCGCCTCGGCCTGCCGAAGTGCGCCATCGCCTTTGACGGCAAACTGTTCCCCGCCGTCGGCAGCAGCAAGGTCAGCACCGAAACGGCCGACGGTTTTGCCAACCCGCATTTCGGCGCGTTGGCGCAATGGTCGGAAGCGGAAGGGCGGATGATCCTGCGGGACGGTTTGAGGCCGTCTGAAAAGCCATCGGGCGGATTGCGCGCGGAGCGGATAAACCCCGCCGTGTCCGTGTCCTGCCACACCCTGATTCCCGGCGGTTCCGCCCGCCACATCGCCGCCGCCTTGCGCCAGGGCGGGGCGGATGCCGCGATACTGCAAAGCTACGGCCACGGCAACGCCCCTTCGGACGACGGTTTTATCGATGCCGTCCGCAGCTTCACCTCGCGCGGCGGTCTGCTGCTCAACATCAGCCAGGTGCAGCAGGGATGCGCAGCGGCGGTTTACGCCCAAGGCGATGCGCTGCGGCAGGCGGGCGTGGTCGGCGGCGGCAAATGCAACCTCGAAACGGCAAGCGTGCTGCTGACGCTGGCGGCAGGCAACGGCTGGACGGCAGACCGGCTGCGTGCCGAACTGGCCGCGCTGGGTTTGACGGATGCCTGAAACGTTTTCAGACGGCCTCTTCATGGTTTGAAGGCCGTCTGAAAGAAAAATATCGGGATTTTAATGTTTCCAAGGCAGCCACATCTTGGCCAGTACATACATCAACAGTCCGCCGAAACCCAAAACGGCAAACACAATCCCTTTTTTGCGCGCGTTCGGGCACAGCCAGTAAACGGCAAGGCTGAAGCTGAAGAACATCGCCGCAACCGCCCACACCAATTGCCGGTCTTTGAAGCGGTTGAGGGTATAGCTTTCGTTCATCACCACATACATCTGCCACAAAGCCGCGCCGCACATCGAAAAAACGCCCGCAGGCAGGAAAAACAGTCCGAGCAGTTCCTTATTCATCTGGATAGGCCGTCTGAAAAAACAAAAGCGCGATTATAGCCGAAAGCGCCCGCCGCCGACTTTCAGACGGCCTTTTCTTTACACATGAATTAACGTATCCTTGCGTGCTTTCGCACACAGACACTTTCTCAACAAATATGAACGCACTTAAAACCATCAGCGATTTTTTCGGTAAAACCTTCGCCCTGTGGGCGGCACTGACCGCCGTGGCGGCCTATTCCCTGCCCGAAGCCTTTGTTTGGCTCAAGCCTTATATCACCTGGCTTCTGGGCGTGATTATGTTCGGCATGGGGCTGACGCTCAGCCCGTCGGACTTCAAAATTTTGGGGCAGCATCCGAAATCCGTGCTGGCGGGCGTGGTGGCGCAGTTCGTCATCATGCCGCTGACGGCTTACGTTTTGGCCATTACGCTGCAACTGCCGCCCGCGATTGCGGCCGGCGTGATTTTGGTCGGCGCATGCCCGGGCGGGACGGCTTCGAATGTGATGACCTTCCTCGCGCGGGGCAACGTCGCATTGTCGGTGGCGGTAACGTCGGTTTCCACACTGCTCGCGCCGGTGCTGACCCCCGCCATTTTCTACCTGCTGGCGCATCAGTGGCTGGACATTTCCGCTTCCGCCATGCTGATGGATATTTTGAAAATCGTCATGCTGCCGATTGTGCTGGGCGTGCTGTGCAACCTTTTCCTGCACCGGCAGACCAAGGCGGTGGAAGGCGTATTGCCGCTGGTGTCCGTCGTGTCGATTGCCCTGATTATCGGCGCGGTGGTGGCTTTGAACCGTACCAAAATCGCCGAGGCGGGCGGGCTGATTTTCGGCGTGGTGATGCTGCACAACTGCATCGGCTATCTGCTGGGCTTTTTCGCCGCCAAGTTCATCAAACTGCCTTACGACGCGCAAAAAACGCTGGCCATCGAAGTCGGGATGCAGAATTCCGGCCTGGCCGCCGGTTTGGCGATGAAATATTTCGATCCGATTGCCGCCGTACCGGGCGCGATATTCAGCGTGTGGCACAATATTTCCGGTTCGCTGCTGGCTTCCTATTGGGCGGCAAAGGCCGCCAAGGAGGAACGGCGCGGGCAGGAGGGGCGGGATAAACAGGCCGTCTGAAAAAGTATTTTCATACCGGCAGGGAGCATAGGAAAATGAGCGGAAAAAGCCCTTTTATTTCCGAGAAAATCAGTGATCTGCGGCAGAAAATCGCCCGCCCCTGCACGGCGTTTGAAACGGGCGGTTTCCGACCGGCGGTAGATGAGCGCGAAAACTGGATAGGCCGTGCGTTTTTGTGCAAACCGGAAGAAGCGCGGCCGGTCGTTGATAGTGAGGGCAGGCCGCTTTATCCGCTGGCGCAGTTTTACCTGCCCGATTTGCCCTATGTACCCGAACAGTTGCGCCATATTACTTGACTGACCGTGTTTGTCGGCGAAGAAATCCCCGAGTTGGAAGAATTCGAACTAAAACGCGGGGACATGACATTCTTGGAACATATCGGACGGCACGGCAAGGGCTGGCTGATTCGGGAGTATACTGCCGATGACGAACTCGTCCGTTATGAATATCCCGCCGATCCGAACAGTTCGCCCAAACCCTTTCCGCTCAAACCTGTCTTCCTTGAACGGGATTTTCCTATCTGGGATGGCGGAGGCTTGGATGGACATTTAGAAGATGAAATCTGCGACTTTGAAGATGATGATGACGAAGCAAACTGCTTGAGCTATTACGACGACATCGGCACCGAATACGACTACCGCCATAAGTTCGGCGGTTATCCGTCTTTCTGCCAGTCGGGCATTTGCGAAAATGCCGACGGCCGCCTGCTGATGCATGATCATTTTGAATTTATGTTTCAGATTTCCAGCGACAGCAAGGCTTGTTTCAACGTTATCGATAGCGGCAGTCTGATGTTTTCCCGCAATCCCGAAAACGGCGAATGGTTGCTGTATTACGATTTTTATTGAGGCCGTCTGAAAGCCGCCCGACAAAGGAAACCCCATGAACCCGCTGATTACCGATTCCTCTTTATCCGACAGCCGCAAGCCGGTGATTGTCGCGCTGGATTTTGCCGATGAGGCATCGACCATTCAATTCGTACGCCGCCTTGACCCCTCCCTGTGCCGTCTGAAAATCGGCAAAGAGCTGTTTACCGCCACAGGCCGCAGACTGGCGGAAAATTTAATCCATCAGGGCTACCAACTCTTCCTCGACTTGAAATACCACGACATCCCCAATACCGTGGCCAAAGCCTGCAAAGCCGCTGCGGAAATGGGCGTTTGGATGGTGGATATGCATGCGTCGGGCGGCCGCCGCATGATGGAGGCTGCCGCAGAAGCGGTGGCAAACTGTCCGGAGAAGCCGCTTTTAATCGGCGTTACCGTGCTGACCAGCATGGAGCAGGCCGACTTGGCCGAAACGGGCGTGGATGTGCCGATTGAGGAGCAAGTGTTGCGCCTGGCGCGGCTGGCGCAGGATTCGGGTTTGGACGGCGTGGTCTGCTCCGCACACGAAGCCGTTCCCTTGCGCGGCGCGCTCGGCTCCGAATTTGTCTTGGTTACGCCCGGCATCCGCTTGGACACCGCAGGCAACAGCGATGACCAACGCCGCATCATGACGCCCGCCGAAGCCTTGGCGGCAGGTTCGACCTATCTGGTGATGGGCCGCCCTGTAACCCAAGCCGCCGATCCGCTAGCCGTATTGCGCGAAGTGAACCGAATTGCCGTACAGGCCGTCTGAACGGGCTGAAACGGCTTTTTCTGCCGCTTGTGCCGCCGGTTTGCCGCCTTGTGTCGGTTTATTGTTTATTTCACGGTATAGTTTTCACGAATCAGCTTTTCAGACGGCCTCTCCCGATTGTCAGGCCGTCTGAAAAAACAAGGAGGACGCAATGACCTTTTACAGCGAAACCTTAAAACCCCGCCTGCAACAGGCGCGTGTATTGGTGGTGGGCGACGTGATGCTCGACCGCTATTGGTTCGGTGACGTATCGCGCATCTCGCCCGAAGCCCCCGTCCCCGTGGCCAAAATCGAAAAAACCGAACACCGCGCGGGCGGGGCGGCCAATGTGGCGCGCAACGTGGCCGCACTGGGCGGGCAGGCCGTATTGCTGTCCGTCATCGGTGACGACGAAGCGGGCGACTGCCTGACTGCACTGATGGCGGAGCATGGGGTTGAAACAGTGTTGATACGCGACCAAAACATCGCTACCACCGTCAAACTGCGCGTCGTGGCGCGCAACCAGCAGCTGATCAGGCTGGATTTCGAAGACGCGCCGACACACGAAGTATTGAACGGAGTGAAAAACCGCTTCCGCGAACTGTTGGCCGAATGCGACGTCGTCATCCTGTCGGATTACGGCAAAGGCGGGCTGACCCATGTGGTTTCCTTTATCGAATGGGCGCGGCAGGCAGGAAAACCGGTCTTAATCGACCCGAAAGGGGACGACTACGCCAAATATACCGGCGCAACCCTGCTTACCCCCAACCGTGCCGAACTGCGCCAAGTTACCGGCAGTTGGAAAAACGAAGCCGATTTGCAGGAAAAAGCCCGCGCGTTGCGGCGCAATTTGGATTTGCAGGCACTGCTCCTGACGCGCAGCGAGGAAGGCATGACCCTGTTCCGCGACGGCGAACCGCACCACCAGCCGACACAGGCGCGGGAAGTGTTCGATGTTTCCGGTGCGGGCGATACCGTGATTGCGGGCATGGGTTTGGCGATGGCAGCGGGATTGGATTTTCCCGAAGCCATGCGGCTGGCCAACGCTGCCGCCGGCGTGGTGGTGGGCAAACTCGGTACGGCCGTGTGTTCGTTTGACGAATTGGCGCAATCATTGTAAAGTAACGTAATAATCAAGTATTTTTTTGTTGCATCATTGCTGCTGCCTGCCTGAAGTATCGGCCGGCGGCAAAAAAGGATGCCGCAGTTGCGGACACATTAACAAATATTTTAAGGGAATACAGTCAAATGCCAGTAAGCATGACCCGCTTGGAATTCAATTGGGACGACAGTCAAAGCCGTAAAAAACTCGACATGACTGCCGTACAGGCTGTGGCCGCCGTATGGTTGGCTGACAAAAATGCCAGCCGCCACGCCGTGATGGACCTCGAAACTGTAGTAGATGAGCCTTTTTCTTTCGCTTTCAACGGCTTGGATGCGGCAACGGTCATCGGTTTGTTTGACGAAATCGCGCGGCAATTTCCGTTTATACGCTTTTATGTGCGCGGTATCGGCGAAGATTTCAGCAATATGTGGCTGCGCGAATACTACAACGGCGTAACCGTGTTTGCCGCCGGGCCGTTCGAGCATAAAGTGTCGGAAAATATAAACAATAAAGGCAAAAGCTGGTTTAGCCGATGGTTGGGGAAATAGTGCCTGGCTAAGGCGCGTTTCGGAAATGTTTCAGACGGCCCGGGCATCGCTTTGCCGCCTGTTGTGTACAACACCCGCCTCCGATTGAGATTGCCGCCGTCAGGCGGTACAATCGGCGGCGTTTTATTTTTGTAAAGAAATATTATGAGTCTGATTGGTGAAATTTTACCATCTTCACACATCCTGCTGGATTTGGAAGTCAGCAGTAAAAAACGCCTGTTCGAGCAAGCCGGACTGTTGTTGGAAAACGAAGCGGGTGTTGCCCGTTCCGAAGTCTTCGACTGCCTGTTTGCCCGCGAAAAACTCGGTTCCACCGGCTTGGGGCACGGTGTGGCCGTACCGCACGGCCGATTGGCTTCATTGAAAAAGGCGGTCGGTGTCTTTATCCGCAGCAAAGAGCCGATTCCTTTCGATGCGCCCGACGGCAAACCCGTTTCACTGGTTATGGTATTACTGGTTCCCGAAAATGCCGCAGGCACACATTTGGAAGTCTTATCCAAACTCGCAGGAAAATTTTCAGACAAAGGCGTGCGCGAACAGCTGATGCAGGCTGCCGATGCTGCCGAAATCCTACGGATTCTGACGGAGGAATAATGCCGAGCATCTCCGTACGCAGCCTCTATCAGGACAATCAGCACAAACTCCAATTGGCTTGGGCGGCAGGCGCGGCGGGTGCCGACAACCGTATCGGAGTAGAGGCCGACAAGCCGGTTTTGGCTTTGGTCGGCCATTTGAATTTTATCCACCCCAATCAGGTTCAGGTTTTGGGTGTGGCCGAAGTCGATTATCTCAGCCGTATGGAAAGCGGCGATTTGGCCTACAGTTTCGACCAGCTTTTCGAGTTGCCGATGTCGCTGGCCATCGTGGCAAACGACTTGCCCGTGCCGAAGAGTCTGCGCGACTATTGTCATACCCACAACGTCCCGCTGCTGACTTCCAAGCTGGAAAGCCCGTATCTGATGGATGTGCTGCGGATTTATCTGCAACGCACCTTGGCGGTTTCTACGGTTAAGCACGGCGTATTCCTCGATGTATTCGAAATCGGCGTCCTTTTGACTGGGCAGTCGGGCTTGGGTAAAAGCGAATTGGCTTTGGAGCTGATTTCGCGCGGGCACAGCCTGGTGGCCGATGATGCGGTGGAGCTGCACCGCACCGCGCCGGAACTTTTGGAAGGCCGTTGTCCGCCGATGCTGCGCGACTTTCTCGAAGTGCGCGGCTTGGGCATCCTCAATATCCGCCATATTTTCGGTGAAACATCCATCCGTCCGAAGAAATCCCTCAACCTCATCATCAATCTGGTTGCGGCCGACGACGATTACATGAAACAAATCGACCGTTTGAGCATCCGCAGCGAAACCGAATCCATCCTAAACGTCAATGTCCGCTCCGTTACCCTCCCCGTGGCTGCAGGCCGCAACTTGGCGGTGCTGGTGGAAGTGGCGGTACGGAACTATATCCTCCAGCTGCGCGGAAAAGACAGCATGAAGGAATTTTTAGAACGGCATCAAAGTATTATGAAAGAGCAAGAGGTCGGGCATGAAAATCATCCTGATTAGCGGCCTGTCCGGTTCGGGCAAGTCGGTGGCACTGCGCCTGTTGGAAGATGTCGGCTACTACTGCATCGACAATATGCCTATGGAAATGATGCCCGATTTGGTGCGGCATCACATTTTGCGGGCAGACGTCGAGCACTTGGCCGTCAGCGTGGACATCCGTTCCCGCCCGAGCATCAGCGAAATCGACAAGCAGCTTGCCTATCTGCGCCGGCAGGGGCACAGCGTGGAACTGCTGTTTTTGGAGTCGGACGAAGCCGTATTGATGCGCCGGTTTTCTGAAACCCGCCGCAGCCATCCGCTGGCCGGACTGACGCAATCCCTGCAGGAGAGCCTGCGGCAGGAGCGGGAGATGTTGGCACCGCTGCGCGAAAAGGCATACTGCATCGACAGTTCGTCGATGAATTCCCAGCAGCTTCGTTATGCCGTGCAGCAATGGCTGAAGGTAGAGCGCGAAGGCATGTTGGTGGTGTTTGAGTCTTTCGGCTTTAAATACGGCGTGCCGACCGACATCGATTTCCTGTTTGATATGCGCAGCCTGCCCAATCCTTATTACGACACCGCCCTGCGGCCGTTCAACGGTACGGAAGAGCCTATCCGGCAGTATCTCGACAGCCAGCCTCTGGTGCAGGAAATGGTGGGCGACATCAAACGCTTTATCGGCCGCTGGCTGCCGCGGATGCAGGAAGAAAGCCGCAGCTACGTTACCGTCGGCATCGGCTGCACCGGCGGCCAGCACCGCTCCGTTTACGTTTGCGAACGGCTGGCGGAACATTTCAGGCCGGATTATCAGGTGCTGGTACGGCACCGCCAGCTCAACCTAGGCGCGTAACCGGCGCAATTGGATAATCAGACCGCAGAGGCCGTCTGAAACAGGCCGTCCGGCATTTTCAGACGGCCTTTCCCATATTCAGAACAGAGAACCGAAAAACATGGCAATCCAATGGTATCCCGGCCACATGCACAAGGCCAAAAAAGCGATTATCGAACGGCTCAAAAGCGTCGATATGGTGATAGAAGTGCTGGACGCGCGCATGCCCGCATCCAGCGAAAACCCCTTGCTGGGCAAACTCTCGTCGGACAAACCCAAACTGAAAATCCTCAACAAACAGGATTTGGCCGACCCCGAGCGCACCGCCCTGTGGCTGGCCGAATTCCAGTCCCGCCCGAACACCAACGCCATCGCGTTGGACGCTTCCGACCGTCAGGCGGCACAAAAGCTGATTGCCGCCTGCCGCGCCCTCGTGCCGAACCGAAAAGGCGTGGACAAACCCCTGCGCGTCATGATTTGCGGCATTCCCAACGTAGGCAAATCCACCCTGATTAACGGTATGCTGGGCAAAAAATCGGCTAAAACCGGCAACGAACCCGGCATTACCAAAGCCGAACAACGCCTGTTCCTTGCCGACGATTTCTGGCTCTACGATACCCCCGGCATGCTGTGGCCGAAAATCATCGTGGAAGAGGGCGGTTACAACCTGGCCGCCGGCGGCGCGGTCGGCCGCAACGCACTGGATGAAGAAACCGTCGCCCTCGAACTCATCGATTACCTGCGCCGCCACTACCTGCCGCAGTTGCAGGAACGCTATCAGGCCGACAAAAACGAAAGCAGCCACTGGCGTGACGAACAATGGTTGGAATGGATAGGGCGCAGACGCGGCGCACTTCTGGGCGGCGGACGCATCAATTACCAAAAAGCGGCCGAAAACACCCTGACCGACTTCCGCGACGGCCACATCGGCCGCATCACCTTGGAAACCCCGAACCAATGGGAACAATGGCTCAAAGCCGCCCAAAGGCGCGAAGCCGAACAAAAAGCCGAGCGAGAACGCCGCAAGGCCGAACGCAAAGGGAAGGCCGTCTGAAAGCAGGGGAGGCCGATCTTCTTTAATCGCACCATATTTTTCAGACGGCCTCCAACTTAATCCGAAAACGTACCGTTTGTTCTATCCGGAAATAACCAGAAACAAAAGGAATCATATGCACGCCGAACTTCAGTCTCCCGAATTGTGCCGCGTCCGCGCCATTACGGCCTTTACAGTGTTGCCGGCTGATGCCGCAAGTTGGGAAAGCATCCTTTCCGAAGCCAAAAGCCAATGCGACCGTTTGGCCGCGTCATTAGCCCGAGGCGGCTATCAGGTGCAATCCATCCGCATAGTGTCCAATCCGTTCGGCGAATACCTTGATACATCGGATATAGCGGCCTCAAAAGCCGATTTGGAACGGATTCGCAATATACTGACGCGCATCAATCAAAACAGCAGTTTGCGCATACGGTTTGCAATCGGGGAAGCATGTACGGCGGCCGAAATCGCCCTTTTGCCCGAACTGATCAAAGACTATGGCGACCTCTGCAACGCCTGTGTCAATGTTCATGCTGATGCAAACTGCCTGCCCGACAACGAAACCATCCTCCGCTGCGTGGAGGCCGTCGGAACAATAGGCCGCATTACACCGCGCGGCGAAGGCAATTTCAACTTTACCGTCAATTTCAACTGCTCCCCGCTGATACCTTATTTTCCCGCAGGCTATCATAGGGGGGAACAGGGAAACTGCCTGGTGGTCGGCTTGGAAACCCCCGACCTGCTGGCTGCCGCCTTGCGCCGACTAAACAACCTTCCCGAAGAACACACCGCTTATTTTCAGACGGCCTTCAATGCCATGCGCGAAGCACTGCAACATCATGTCGATGCGGTGCAGCAATACATTACCGAAACCCCGCTCTCGGCAGGCTGGCAATATGCAGGCATGGATACCTCCGCCGCCCCGTCGAAAAACTGTACTTCGATGGTCGAACTCTACCGCCTGTTGCGCGTGCCGCATTTCGGCGCTGCAGGTACGGTGGAAGCGTCGGCTTTGCTGACCCGAGTGTTCAAATCACTGCACAATGTCCGTGCAGTCGGTTTTTCAGGCCTCATGCTGGCAGTAACCGAAGACCAAGGTTTGGCCGAAGCAACCCATCATGCCCGCTTCGGATTACACGACTTGCTGACCTACAGCAGCGTATGCGGCATCGGCCTGGATACCGTCCCCATTCCCGGAGACACACCTGCAGCGAAAATCGCCGCCATCATGCGCGACACGGGTACAATGGCTTTTCGTTTGAACAAACCGCTTACCGTGCGCGTATTCCCCGTTCCGGGCTTGCAGGCCGGAGAGCGGACCACGTTCGAAAGTGCGGATTTGTGCAACTGCGCCGTCCTGCCCGTACGCTGAATCGTCCAACCTTTCAGACGGCCTTCAACTATTAAGAAGGCCGTCTGAAAACCGAGAAAGGAAACAACCATGCTCTTAGGAGTCAATATCGACCACGTCGCCACCCTGCGCAACGCGCGCGGCACAAGCTACCCGTCCCCGCTCGAAGCCGCCCTGCTGGCCGAAACCCACGGCGCGGACTACATCACCCTGCACCTGCGTGAAGACCGCCGCCACATCAAAGACGACGACGTCGCACAAATCGCCCGCGCCGTCCGCACCCACATCAACCTCGAAATGGCACTGACCGAAGAAATGCTCGAACACGCCCTGCGCGTGCGGCCGAAAGAAGTCTGCATCGTGCCCGAAAAACGGCAGGAAGTTACCACCGAAGGCGGCTTGGACGTACTGGGGCAACAGCAAAAAACAGCCGATTTCACCCGCATCCTCAGCGAAGCCGGCATCCGCGTCTCCCTCTTCATCGATGCCGACGAAGCGCAAATCCAAGCCGCCGCAGACATCGGCGCACCCGCCATCGAACTGCATACCGGCGCCTATGCCGATGCCGCCGATGCCGCCGAACGCCGCCAACGCCTCGCACAAATCGAAGAAGGTGCGTATTTCGCCTCCGAACGCGGCCTCATCGTCAATGCCGGGCACGGCCTCAACATCCACAACGTCGCCCCGATAGCCAAAATCCTGCCGATAGCCGAACTCAACATCGGACACGCCCTCATCGCCCAGGCACTCTTCCTCGGCCTGCCCGCCGCCATCGTCCAAATGAAAGAAGCCATGTTCCGCGCCCGACTAAGCATCTGAACACCGAAACAGGCTGTCTGAAAACACCCTTGCCAACACCATCCTTTCAGACGGCCTCCACACCGCCGCACAAAACGCGATTCCCACTCAGCAGACCATGCAAACCAACCTTGCCGACCCCATCCGCCACACGCCCGAAGGCCAAACGGCCGACGAAATCATCCGCCGCTGCGTCCACTGCGGCATCTGCAACGCCGTCTGCCCCACCTACCGTCTCAGCGGCAACGAAGCCGACGGCCCCCGCGGCCGCATCTACCAAATCAAACAACTGCTGGAAAACGAAGCACCCGCCGCTGGCAACCTGCACCGCTATCTCGACCACTGCCTCACCTGCCGCGCCTGCGAAAGCGTCTGCCCCGCCAAAGTCGAATACGGCAAACTGGCCGAAATCGGCCGCGACGAAGCCGAACGCCGCATCAAAAGGCCGCTGTGGCAGAAACTGCAACGCGGCATACTGCGGCGGCTGATTACCGCCCCGCAACTCTTCACCCCCCTTTACCGCATCGGACAACACAGCCGCCCCCTGCTGCCCGACGCACTCAAAAACAAAATCCTGCCCCTGCGGGAAGCAGGCTTCATGCCCGACAACGAACACCCGCGCCAAATCCTCATGCTCGAAGGCTGCGTCCAACCCGCCCTCTCGCCCAACATCAACCGCGCCGCCGCCCGCATATTGGACAGGCTCGGCATCCAAACCCACTATTCCCATTTTGCCGGCTGCTGCGGTGCCGTCAATCTGCACAACGGCGCAAAAGCAGACGGCCTGGACGACATGCGCCGCAACATCGAAGCTTGGATACCCTGGCTGCCCGACGGCATAGAAGTCGTCGTAACCACCGCCTCCGGCTGCGGCGTAACCGTCAAAGACTACGGCTACCACCTGCGAAACGACCCCGAATACGCCGAAAGGGCCGCCCGCATCAGCGCATTATCCAAAGACATCGTCGAAATCCTGGGCAACGAAAGCCACCGCCTGAATGCCATGATGCACAAAAGGCCGTCTGAAAAAATCGCCTACCACCCGCCCTGCACCCAGCAATACGGCCAAAAACTGTCGGGCAGCGTGGAAAACCTGTTCGCCCGACTCGGCATCCCGCTTTACCTGCCCGCAAATTCCGGCCAATGCTGCGGCGCGGCGGGCACTTACGCACTGCTCCAACCCCAAACCGCAGGCCGTCTGAAAACCGAAAAACTTACCGCTTTAAACGAACTGCAACCCGACATCATCCTTTCGGCCAACATCGGCTGCATCGCCCACCTCGGCGGCGGCAGAACCCCCGTGCGGCACTGGATAGAATATCTGGACGAACTGCTGGCTTGATTAAACCGCGGGAATGAAAAGAAAGGCCGTCTGAAAATGCAATTCCGGCATTTCAGACGGCCTCCGTCTGGCATTCATATTCATTTGAACAAACAACTAACATAATTAAAAAACCTGACAAACCGTCAAAATAAGATAAATTAGATTAAATAAGAATAAAATTCATAATTATGATAGAATCCGCGGAAAAAAATAAATAAAAAACGTAAAAAATAACACAGCGGCAATACATTACGAAACAACCGTGCAAACCGCCCCACTAGAATGGCGGCACTTACTCACCAAGGACGACACAAATGAGCGGCAAACACGAAAAACTTGCCTACCGCTTGGCACGCATCATTTCCAGGCTCAACGACGGCGAACGTCTCGACATCCATCAATTGAAAGACGAATTCCAAGTCAGCATCCGCATCCTGCAAAAAGACCTCAACGAACGCCTCGACTTCCTCGAAGACAAATTCATCGAAAAAGGCCGCCGCTACTACCGCCTCGACAAAAACAAACTCGGCCACCTGACAAGCGAAGACATACAACGCTTCGCCACTTTTTGCAGCATCCAAAACCTCTTCCCGAAAATAGACAGCGACTTCTACAAAAACGCCCTTTTGCAAAGCGTGCAAATCAAAGGCTTCCAGTATGAAGAACTCGGCAACAGGCTGAGCGACTTCAAATCCCTGCAGGAAGCAATCGACAAACACCGAATCGTCGAATTCCACTATACCAAGGCCGGACAAGAGAAAGGCGGCTACTACCGCCTCGAACCTTATGTCCTGCTGAACAAAAGCGGCATCTGGTACCTCATCGGCACCAGCGACGGGCAGAGGAAAACCTTCTGTTTCAGCCAAACTTCCGCTATCGGCATATCGGGCGACACTTTCGAGCCGGATCCGGTTCTGCTGGAAGAAATCAGAAACAACGACAGCATCTCCCACGGCAACCAAATCGGCGAAATCGTCATACAGGCATCGCCGCAGGCCGCGCACTACTTTTTGCGCCGCAAACTGCTGCCGAATCAGGAAATCGTCCGCCGCCTCGATGACGGCGGCCTGCTGCTGGCCTGCCGCAACGTACATGAAATGGAAGTCGTACCGATAGTGCAGTATTGGATACCGCATCTGCGGATAGTCAGCCCGGCGGAATTGCAGGAAAAAATGGAAGGCCGTCTGAAAGCATATCTGCCGTACGGGAAAACATTTTAACCATCCCGCAAAATAGGGATATTTTCAAACACATTGATTTTTATCAGGAGCTTTAAGCATGAAGGCAAAAAAGAATTTTTTGGAATACATCAAAGAAGTTAAAAACATCATCACCCCTTTGGAAATACCGGACAACGGTTTGTCCGACATCCAAAGCCAAATCGAACATGCCGAACTGATCGTGCCGGTAGTGGGCGGATTCAGTGCGGGCAAAAGCACGCTGATCAATTCGTTTTTGGGAACGGAAATCCTGCCTACCGCCGTTACCCCCGAAACCGCATTGGCAACGGAATTGCGCTATAGCGAAACCGACTATATCGAAGCCGTTACTGAATCGGGCAGTATAGAGCGGCATGAAATTTCCGAATTCGGCAGCCTGAAAGACAATGCGCAAAACTTCACCAACCTGCGCCTGTTTTTAAACAATGACAAACTGAAGGTCATACAGCCTTTGGTTTTGGTCGATATGCCGGGGTTTGACGCGCCGATAGAAAACCACAACCGGGCGATATTGACCTATCTGGAACGCGGCGTGTTTTTCGTCTTCCTAACCAGCGTGGATGACGGCAATATCACATTGAGCATGAAGCGGGAAATTGAAAATCTGGAGCGGTTCAGCAAAGGCTTCGCCTTCTGCATTAGCAAAACCAACCTGCGCGCGCCTGATGATGTGGCTGCGGTAAAAGAGAAAATTGCCGACCAGCTGGTAGACTATTTCGATTACGAAGGCGAAATCGCCCTGCTGGATATGGATGGCGGCGAAAACCTAAACAAAATCCTGCAAACGATAGACCCCGAAGAACTGTTTTCTTCCCTGTTTCTCGACACCCTGCGCGACAACAATGTTGCTTTGACCCAAAGCATCAATTTGAAAACAGCCACCCTCAAGAAAGACGGGCGGGAGGCGGAAGATACCGTTTCGGCATTGCAAGATGCACTGAACAAACTCGATGCCCAAAAAAACAACGCATTGTCGGAAATCGAGCATCGGTATTCCGGCAGCAGGATCAATGCCATTGTGGAAAAAGTGGCGCAGGTATTGTTGATGAAAAAGACTCATCTGGTCGAATTAGCCATGCAGAATCAACATGCCTTTGCCAACGAATTAAACGAATTGGTCAAAAACAGCCTGCTCAGCCAAGTGCAGAGCAGCTTTCAGGATGTCGGCGCACAGATAGTGCGGGATTTCGACAGCGAGATGCGCATGGCGTTGAGCGGGGCCGGCAGCAGTTCGCTGCTTGACGACAACATGATAAGCCGTATCGCGGACAGTACGGAAAGGCTGCTCGGAAGTTTCGCATCGGGCTTGAGCAATATGAGTGCCGGTATGAACGAGAGGGTGCGGGGAGACAACGGGGGAAGTATAGGGGCATTGTACCGTACCGCCGCAACCATTCTCGGTGTGACAACTTCCGTTGTCGCCCCCGTTTTGGAAGTGGTCATTATATTTTTGCCGGACATCATCCGCTATTTTTCAAAGGTAGCACAGGAGCGGAAAATGCGCGAACAGATCGAGCAGAAGATTACGGGGGAAATCATTCCCGATGTGAAAGCCAAAATCCGCGAAAGCCTGCCCCGAGTATTCAATGAGCAGGTGGAAAGATTAATCATGCAGATCAGCCATCAATTCGAAGGACAGCTGCAACAAAAACGCGATGAAATCAAAGCCGCCGAAGCCGAGAAAGCAGCGAAAGCCGCCGAATTGGAAGAGGTGGTTGCCGGACTCGAAGACGGCAGGCGGAAATTGAATGAGGCGGCAGAGCAATATCTGTTTGCCTAAATCCGCGTTCGGGCCGTCTGAAAACTGACACAGCCGGCCTGAAGCACCGCCTGTTTTTAAATTGATAAAGGAAAAATATTATGGACATTATCCGGTTGAATGAAAAAATTGAAGAATTTGTAAACAAGAATGGGTTTGAAGAACATGCATTATTATTGAAAGATGATTGTGCCATTCAGTCAAGTGAAGAGTGGCAAAAACGATTGGATGGTTTTGAAGAAGAAGGTCGTCTGTTAAAGGTTGGCATTATCGGCCGCGTCAAGGCGGGGAAAAGCTCCATACTCAACGCTCTATTATTTGACGGCAACGACATCCTGCCCAAAGCCGCCACCCCGATGACTGCCGCGCTGACTATTATGGAATACGGCGAGGATGTCAGTGCGGAAGTTGATTTCTTCACACAGAAAGATATTGATAATTTTAAATCAGAACATGATAGATATCTCCAGTTATTGGATGAGAAAATCGTGGAAGTTGAAACAGAAGAACTAGAACGTAAGAGCCGTAAAGGTAGCGGTGAAGAAGGTATTAGGGGGGCAGGTCGGAAATTTGCAGGTAGGGTAAAAGATTTCCTGAATATGGGGTTGTCAGAAGAAGAAAGACATCAGATCCGCCAGACCGTTGAAGCAGAATTACAAGACCATCCGCTTTTTGCATCATATGATCAATATAAACGTATTGAATCTTTTGAAAAAAAAGAAATATCTTTACGCGATTTAGAGAAGTACAAAAGCATTCAGGCAGACAGTGTGGAAGATTTGATTGGTAAGAATGGTAAATTAAAAGAATTCGTCGGTGCAGGCGGAAAATTTATGCCATTTACCAAATCCGTTACCCTGTATATTCCTGAAAAAGGGTTGCAAGGTTTGCAGATTATCGATACCCCGGGGGTTAATGACCCCGTAATGTCACGGGTCAAGCGGACTACTGATCTTTTAGGCGAGTGCGATATCGTCCTGTTGGTTATGCCTTCCGGCCAGTTTTTTGCTGCAGAGGACATAAACCTACTTACCCGTGCAGTTGCTCAGGAAGGCACTGGGCAGGCGTATATTATTGCCAGCAAAATAGATGACCAATTGTTTAACAAGGAGATGGGTTATTTATCCCACCCTGATGAAGTATTGCACCATATTTCCACTAAATTGACCGGGCTTGCCGAAGATACCCTGAGTCAATTGGCATCACAAGATAAAGAGATGAAAAGGGTGGCGGATAATTTTAAGAAAAACAATGTGATTTGTTCATCCAGCATGGCATTTTCATTAGCCCGGCGTTTTTCTGCAAAAAATACTTGGGATGATGGCATGAAAAAAGTTTGGGAAAATCTGCAGAAACGATACCCCAAGACTTTTCAAGGTTCGGCCGAATCGGCGACGGCGGCCTTGAAAAAATTGGCAAATATAGACAAATTGCATGAGATATTCCATGAGTTTCATGAAAATAAACAAGAAATCCAGGCAAAGAAAAGTAACTTTTTCAAGGATGGCAAGCGTAAGGCACTGCAAAAGTATTTAAAAGGATTGGAAGACTACATCAAAGATAGGGTTCGTCAGATTGAAACAACCAGTGTGAATGAATTGCAGAAGCAGAAAACACAATTGGAAAGTCAGAGAAAAATTATACATGAACAGGTAGGCGATACCTACGAGGATTTGCTAGTGAACATCAGAGAGGAGTTGAACGAACAATTGAAAAAAGCATTTGGGGAGACAATGAATGAGTATCATAGTGATGCTGAGAAAGCTAAAGGTACAGCTAAAGAAAGCAGGCAGGAGTATGCGGGACGCGGAGGATTCCTTTGGTTGTTCAAACAATATAAAACGGTTGAGTATGACGTAATACAAGTAAGACCTACGATAATTGTTAATTCCATCATGAAAATCAACCAAAGTTTAATAAACAAGTTGGACACTATGTCGGGAAAATGGAAACGATCTTGGAAAAGTCAAGTTCAGGAACAGGTTACAAGGTCGTTGCGCGAAGTCCTTACGGATGATGCATTGGATGCTAACATGATCAAAAATGCTGCACGAACAGTGGTAGCCTGCCTTCCCAATGTTTCATTCCCGCTGGTAGCGGATATCCCCGAACATCTTAATCAAGACGGGGAGTTGAAAGGAACAGAGGCAGACAATTATCTTGGTTTGGTAAACGATTATCTTTCGGGTTTGAACTTGCGTTTTTATGAAGCAATTAACAGTTATACATCAACAATAGTTGATGCCTGGGAAAAAGTAGATTTTGCCAAAAAATTGACAGGTAATTTAGAGAAAGAGCTGTCGGATTTATCAGACGATATTAAAAACAAAAAATCCAGCCTGGACAACTATCGGCGTATTCAAAAAGAGCTAGTTGAATTACAAAAATCTGCAGCTTGAAATATACCCCATGCTATAAAAATATTTATGACGGCATGGGGCATATTTTGCAATATTCAAAATTCAATATTCAAAATTTAATCGGAGATTTAAAAATGATGATAGAAGTAAAAGCACCTATATTTGCCAGCGATACAGGTGTTTTATGTTCTTGGCTGAAAAAAGAAGGCGATGCGGTGGTTTGTGATGAGATTTTGGCAAAGATTGAGGCAGATGGCGAGATTTTGGAGGTGTTGTGTCCTAAAGATGGTATGCTGGTTGAATTGTTGGTTGATTGTTGGGGAAGTGTGCTTGTAGAACAAGTATTGGCAAAGATTAAAGTGAAAGCAACCGCCGGTGATGAGGCTGCGGAGATTGAAAAAATAATGAGGGTAGAATTAGATAAAGCACACGAAGAAATTGAGACTTTGCAAAAGAAGTTGGATGAAAACAAGCTGAGAAACACTTTGATTGCCGGAATACTTTCCGCTAACAGTCAAAATAAAGGTGTAAAAGACTATTTTTATATTCTGGAACGTGATGTTAAAGATTTTGCCAATCAGGAGCATTGCTTGAAAGAGTCAGCCGATATCTTACTGGAATTGCAGGCTGTCGGTAACGATTTGAAGATGGTGGGCGCATATCCCGAATATGATTCAAAACGGATAATCGCTGTTTCTGGGGGGTTTAGTGCAGGAAAATCCGCGTTCATCAGCAGCCTGTTTCAGGATAGGAAAACCCGCTTGCCATTAGGTATGGAGCCGACAACGGCTATTCCTGTTTATGTTTTTAATGGTAATGAAAGCTTTATCGGATGCAGTCAAAACGGTGGCATGGTTGATTTGCTAAAAATAGATTCCTATTTGCAGGAAAAATTGTCGCACGATTTTATCGAATCGTTTGGTTTCAATTTAAAAAGCATTATGCCGTTTCTATTTTTAAGAAAGCCAATGAAATATAAGCATTTGTGTCTAGTAGATACGCCGGGATACAATCCGCCCAAAAAAGGAAAAGGATATACGGCAGAGGATGTTAAAACTGCAAAAGAATTTATTCAAAATGCCGATGAAATATTATGGTTGATTGGTTTGGATACCAACGGCACAATTCTTTCGACCGATTGTGAATTTTTGAATAATGTTAATCCTAACAATGCAAAACCACTTTATATCGTATTTAACAAGGCTGATTTGAAATCTAAAAAAGATATTAAGGAAGTTATGGATGGAATTGTTGAAATTTTAAATAAGCGAAATATTAGATTCCAAGGTATATCGGCATATAGCTCCAATGATGGCAGAGAATATGATTACCGCAAACAAAAATTAGAAAATTTCCTACGAATAAAAAAGAACGCTTTATTAAGCAAACATAATAGTGCTTTAACGCGTTTATTTAAGGTAGATGTGCAGTACCAATATGCTATTTTGCATGAGATGAAAAAAAGCAAGCAAATCAGAAATTCGATTAATAGTTTAGAGTTGGATTTGATTCAGGCTGGTTTCGATAATGATGATATTTTGAATAGAACCAGTAAAATGAAGTTACTGTTCGATTCACATTACAAAGAAAAGGAAAAGCAGTTGAAGCATTGGGCTGGAATTATAGAAGGACTGACTGCTGCAATTGACTTAGTATTTGGTAAAAAAGGTCATATGCGGCGCAGAGAGTATAAACTGGAAGACATCGAGCTGGACGACAAATACGCCCGCTTGAACCCAAAAGACGAACTGCCCGAAGAATTGGAAGACGATGTTTCCGAAAGGAGGAGGCAGATAGACGAGCTGGTATCGCAATCGGATGTGATGAAAAAAGTCTATGATAACGCGAGAAAGAAAGGGCATAAAAAAAGAAGATGATTTCCTTAAAACCAGAATCAGACGGCATCCCTAAATAATTGCAAGGAATAAACACCATGAATTTATCCGAAGTACAGGCTTACTATAAAGCCCGGCGGGAAACTTATCCCGAACCCTTCCGCCTGCGTATCCACCGCGCTCTAAGCTGGCTGGACAAGGCGCAGCAGGCACAGGCCGATTTGGATATCCGCTTTCAGGCATTGTGGATTGCCTTCAACGCCGCCTATGCCAATGAAATCGACGGTCGCACGATGCTGGGCGACAGGAGCGGTTTCCGCTGTTTTTTGCAGACGGTTTGCAGTTTGGACAAGGAAAAGCGCATTTACGGTTTGGTATGGCAGACTTTCCACGGAGCCATCCGTTCGCTGCTCGACAACCGCTATGTTTTCCAGCCGTTTTGGGATTTTCACAACGGATTGACAAGCGAAGCCTCATGGCGCGACAATTTCGATCGGGCGAAGAAGAAGGTGCATACGGCTTTGTCGGCGCAGGATACGGATACGGTATTGCTGGTGCTGTTCGACCGCCTCTATACCCTGAGAAACCAGATTATCCACGGCGGCGCGACTTACGGCAGTTCGGCCAACCGCAGTCAGTTGCGGGATGCATGCAACATCCTTTCCGCTTTGCTGCCGGAAATTTTGCAGGTGATGCAGCTTCATTCCGCCCGCGATTGGGGGCGGCCGTTTTATCCGTTTGTGAAGGATGGAGATTGAAATGGCATTCAAACCGAAAACGCCTATGGGGTGGGTTTGCCGCGATTGCGGCAAGGTAAACGGCTCACCCGTCGTTTCGGATGTGCTGCCGCCGAAGCCGCCGCTTTGCGGGAAATGCGGCGGGCGGCATTTGGAGCTGAAACCTTTGGAGGCAAAAGGCATTTTTAAGTTCTTTAATATCCGCTTGTAAGGCCGTCTGAAAGCCGTCGGGCGGTATTTGCGGGCGGTATTTGTTTGCCAAATGGAGTACAATCGCGGGCCGTCTGAATTTTCAGACGGCCTTTTTGTGAACGGACGATGAATCTATGGCGACAGAATCTTCTCGCTGGCTGAGCGTGTTCGCGCTTGCCTGCGCGGCCTTTATCTTCAATACCACCGAATTTATCCCGATTGCGCTGTTGAGCGATATCGGGCGCAGTTTCGGCATGCTGCCCGCCGAGGCCGGTGTGATGATTACGGTGTATGCGTGGGTGGTGGCCTTGATGTCGCTGCCGCTGATGCTGATGACGCGGGCGACGGAGCGCAAGGTGTTGCTGTTGGTTTTGCTGGCGGTGTTTGCGGGCGGCCATGTGTTGTCGTTTTTTGCCGGCAATTTCACTGTCTTGCTGGTCAGCCGCACTGTGGTCGCGCTGACGCACGCGCTGTTTTGGTCGATTACGGCGGCTTTGGCGGTGCGGATTGCGCCCAAGGGCAAGGGAAATCAGGCTTTGAGCCTGCTGAGTATGGGAACGGTGCTGGCGATGGTGTTGGGCATTCCGTTGGGGCGGATGGCGGGTCAGGCGTACGGCTGGCGGCTGAGTTTCCTGCTGATCGGGATTGCGGCGGCTCTGACGGCGGCGGTGTTGGTTAAAACCCTGCCCAATCTGCCGAGTATCAACAGCGGTTCGCTTGCCAGCCTGCCGCTTTTGTTGCGGCGCAAGAGTCTGCTGCAGCTGTTTGCCTTTACCGTGCTGATGATAACCGCCCATTTCACGGCTTACAGTTATATCGAGCCGTTCGCGCTTCAGACGGCTGCCTTTTCGCCGCAGCGGGCGACGATGCTGCTGCTGGTATACGGCGCGTCCGGTTTTGCCGGGTCGTACTTGTTCGGACGTTGGTTTGCGCGTAAAAGCCGTTTGTCTTTTGCCGCTTACGCGCTGCTGATGACGGCGGTGATGGTTTTGCTGCTGCCGTCGGCCGCGTCCCCTTGGGTTTTGACGGTGTTGTGCTTCTTTTGGGGCGTGGGTATTACGGCGCTCAGTTTGGCGATGGTGTCGCGCGTGCTGCGGTTTGCCGACGATGCGACGGATGTGGCGACGTCGATTTATTCTTCGTTGTACAACGTGGGCATAGGCGGCGGCGCGTTGTTCGGACGCTATGCCGTGCAGCAGTTCGGTTTGGAACACGTCGGCTTCGCCGGCGCGGCTTTGGCGGCGGTGGCGTTGCCGTTGTGCTTTTTGCTCGTCCGCCGGGCGGATTTTGCCGACACTTGACGTGCCGAAGTTTGAGGCCGTCTGAAACTTTATTTTAGCTCCGCAGAAACTTCGTTTTAGCTTCGCAGAAACTTCGTTTTCAGACGGCCTTTTTTGCGTTTTGCGGTTTTTCGGCTTTCAGACGGCCTTTATTTCGGCCTGCGGTATACGTCGTGGCAGGATTTGCAGCTTGCGCTGACGTTGTTGTAGGCGGCGGTGATGCCTTCGAGCCGGCCGTTTTGCGATTGGGCGTTCAGCTCGTCCACCGCCGCGAAAAATTCGCTTTCCCTGCGTTTGAAATCATCGGGTTGCGCCCATACGGCGGGCAGCGCGTCGCCGTTGCCCTGCGGGTCGTTTTGGAAGTGGTCGAACGGTTTTTTCGCATTTTGGGTGAAAACGGCCGTCAGTTCTTTGAATTTGCCTTGGCTGAATGCTTCGTCGCCTTTGACCATTTTCCCCATAACGGCGAATTCGGGCATCATACGCTTGAAGGCGGCGGTGCGTTCGGCGGAAATCGGGCCTTTGTCTGCGGCAGGGCCGCCTTGTCCGCCGCAGGCTGCCAGTGTTACAGTGGCGGCCGCTGCGGCAAAAACGGTACGGAGATTCATGTGTTCCTCTTTCGGTATGGTTTTTGAAGCGCGCATCATACCTGAAAACAGGGCGGCAAAAGGTTTGCCGTCCATCGCTAAGGAGAAAAAAATGACGGTTTTGATTACCGGCGCATCGGCGGGCTTCGGCGAAGCGATGTGCAGGACTTTTGTACGGGCCGGCTTCCGCGTGGTCGGCGCGGCACGGCGTATGGATAAATTGCAGGGCCTGCGCGACGAACTGGGCGGGTCGTTTTATCCGCTCGAATTGGATTTGACCGACAGGCCGTCCGTTACGGCGGCGTTGGCAAGCCTGCCGCCGCCGTTTGACGAAATCGACTGCCTGATTAACAACGGCGGCCTGGCTTTGGGGCTGGATGCGGCCGACTGCGCCGATTTCGCCGATTGGGAAACGATGATTGAAACCAACGTGCTCGGATTGGCGTACCTGACCCGTCTGGTGCTGCCGCAGATGACGGCGCGGCGCGACGGCTACATCATCAATATCGGTTCGATAGCGGGCACTTATCCTTATCCGGGCGGCAATGTCTACGGCGCGACCAAGGCGTTCGTCCGCCAGTTTTCGCTCAATCTGCGGGCGGATTTGCAGGGCACGGGGGTGCGGGTGAGCAATGTGGAGCCGGGCTTGTGCGGCGGCACGGAGTTTTCCAACGTGCGCTTCAAGGGCGACGACGGCAGGGCGGCGAAGGTGTATGAGAACGTGCAGCCGGTTACGCCGCAGGATATTGCGGATACGGTGCTGTGGCTGTATCAGAGGCCGAAGCATGTCAATGTGAACGCGATTGAAATCATGCCGACGGCGCAGGCTTTCGGCGCGCTGCCGGTGTGGCGGAAAGCGGAATAGCCCGCAGCGGTTTCGTTATCGTGCAGGCCGTCTGAAAGTTTGTTTTCAGACGGCCCGACGGCGGACGGCTTGCCCGAACCGCCTTTTGTCTGCAAGGCACGGGCGGAACCGGGCGGCTTGTACGGAACGTTGAATCTGCTAAACCGTTTATGAATGAATGGTGAAGGCCGTCTGAAAATTTGTTTTTCAGACGGCCTGTTTGCTTTTCCGAATGGACAACGGACAAAGCTGTTCGGCATCCGCAAAGGAATGGATAGGCTGGTTTTGTCCGCCGTGCAGGCTTTGTTCAGACTTGCTCCGGCTGAAAAACATCAGCCGTTGGCGGCCAATATCCGGCCGACGGTCTCGACGACGGCCTGCGTTTGCGGGTCGATTTCCAGATTGACCGTGTCGCCCACCTGCCGTGTGCCGAACAGGGTGCGGCGCAGGGTTTCGGGAATCAGGTGGACGCAGAACGAATCTTCGCCGACGCTGCCTATGGTCAGGCTGCATCCGTCGAGGCCGACGAAGCCTTTGGGCAGGATGTAGGGTTTGAGCGCGGCGGGCAGGGCGAAGTGCATTGTGGTGTTGTGCTCGGTGCGTTCGATGCGGAGGATTTCGGTGGTGGCGGTGATGTGGCCGCTCATCAGGTGGCCGCCGATTTCGTCGCCGAAGCGGGCGGCGCGTTCGAGATTGACCAAGTCGCCCGCTTTCAGACGGCCTAAGTTGGTTTTATCCAGCGTTTCGGCCATCAGGTCGAAACGGGCGGTGCGGCCGTCCGTTTCCGTTACGGTGAGGCAGCAGCCGTTGTGGGCGACGGATGCGCCGGTTTGCAGGCCGCCAGCCATGTCCTCGGGCAGTTCGACCGTGTGGGTGCGGAAATCGGCGGCGGGCTGTTCGACGGAAACGACGCGCCCCATGCCTTGTACTATGCCTGTAAACATAAGGTGTTTTCTTTTCTCGGTGGGTTGTATGGTGGATTAAATTTAAACCGATACGGCGTTGCCTCGCCTTGTCCTGATTTAAATTTAATCCACTACAACTATATGAATCGGCGGCCGTCTGAAAAAAGCGGTGCGGTATTTTCAGACGGCCTCATCTGCGGCGGCGGGTTTTATTCCGCTTCCGCCGTATCGAAGAAGAGTTGCTGCTGTTGCAGCGGGTTGCCGTCGGCATCGGTAAGCGGGGTGGCGGCCGCGCTGTGTTTGATGACGGCCAGGCTCAGGCTGCCTTCGGCGGTGCAGGCGGTGTTGATGATGATGCCCGCTTCCGCGCCGTCTTGCAGGACGGCGATGCCTGCGGCTTCCAGGCTGCTGCCCGACAATACAGCCAGGCCGCGTTTGACTTGTCCGCGATACTGAGCGCGGGCGATGATTTCCTGGCCGGGGTAGCAGCCTTTTTTGAAGTGCACGCCGCCTATGGTGTGCTGGTTGAGCATTTGGGCGACGCAGCTTTCTTTGGTCGCCTCTGAAATCCACGGGTAGCCGCTGCGGATTTCGTGCAGCTGCCAGGCGTTTTCCGCTTCGGCATCATAGGCGGGCAGTTTGTCTTTTTCGCCTGCCAGCAGGATGCCGCCGTGGGGCAGGGTGCATTCGATGAGGCCGTCTGAAACGGCAAACGGGAAGGAAAGGTGCGGTTCGGCGGCGGGCAGGGCGGTTACACCTTCGTTCAGACGGCCTGCCGCGCCGTAGCCGGGCAGGGGTTCGAAGACGGCTTTGGCGCGCAGGACGAACATCCGCAGGCGTTTGCACAGGGCTTCGACGAGGTCTGCCGCCGTCAGCAGCAGCAGGTCTTCGCCGCGGTTGAACACCAGCATGTTGGCGATGACGCGGCCTTTGGGCGTGTTGTAGGTGGCATAGCAGGCTTCTCCTTCGGCCAGTCCTTCGATGTGGTTGGACAGTTGGCCGTGCAGGAAGGAAGCGCGGTCTTCGCCGCTGACGCGGATCAGGCCGAAAAAGGGCAGGGCGGAAGTGTGCATGGGGAATCCTCGGCTGTTTTGGGTATGGGGTGGGAAACGGGGCGGCTTGGGTGGTGCGGAAGGCCGTCTGAAAAGGGGCATTCCGCGTTTCAGACGGCCTGTGCGCCATCAGGCTTAAACGGCGGAATCGGAACGCTCGCCGGTGCGGATACGGATGGCTTCTTCCACCGGGAAGATAAAGATTTTGCCGTCGCCGATTTTGCCGGAACGGGCGGTTTCGATGATGACGTCCACCGCCTGATCGACTTGGTCGTCGCGCAAAACCAGCTCCATTTTGATTTTCGGCAGGAAATCGACGGCGTATTCCGCACCGCGATAGACTTCGGTGTGGCCTTTCTGGCGGCCGAAACCTTTGACTTCGGTAACCGTCATGCCGGTGATGCCGATGTCGGTGAGTGCCTCGCGCACGTCGTCGAGTTTGAAGGGTTTGATGATGGCTTCGATTTTTTTCACGGTTTGGCTCCTGTGTGCTTGATTTGGCAGGGCGGGAAATTATCACAATCCGCCGCAACACTCAATCGGGCAGGGCGGGCGGCCGTCTGAAAAAGGCGGACGGATGCGCGGCTTCGGCGTATAATCCGCCCTCTTTCCCAACCGCATTTGTGAGCTGAATCATGTCTGTTGTTTTGCCCTTGCGCGGCGTTACCGCCCTTTCCGATTTCCGTGTTGAAAAACTCTTGCAAAAAGCAGCCGCACTCGGTCTGCCCGAAGTGAAACTGAAAAGCGAATTTTGGTATTTCGTCGGCAGCGAGAAAGCACTGGATGCCGCGACTGTCGAAAAACTGCAAGCCTTGTTGGCGGCGCAAAGCGTTGAACAAACGCCCGAAGCGCGCGAGGGCTTGCATTTATTTTTGGTAACGCCCCGTTTGGGCACGATTTCGCCGTGGGCTTCCAAGGCGACCAATATCGCCGAAAACTGCGGTTTGGAAGGCATAGAGCGCATCGAACGCGGCATGGCGGTGTGGCTGGAAGGTTGTCTGAATGATGAACAGAAACAGCAATGGGCGGCTTTGCTGCACGACCGCATGACCGAATCCGTATTGCCCGATTTTCAGACGGCCTCCAAATTATTCCACCATCTCGAATCCGAAACTTTCTCCACCGTCGATGTTTTGGGCGGCGGGAAAGAGGCTTTGGTCAAAGCCAATACCGAAATGGGTTTGGCACTCTCCGCCGACGAAATCGATTATCTGGTTGAGAACTATCAGGCTTTGCAGCGCAATCCGTCCGATGTCGAGCTGATGATGTTCGCGCAGGCAAACAGCGAACACTGCCGCCACAAAATCTTCAACGCCGATTTCATCCTCAACGGCGAAAAACAGCCGAAATCCCTCTTCGGCATGATTCGCGACACGCACAACGCGCATCCCGAAGGCACGGTCGTTGCCTATAAAGACAATTCGTCCGTGATCGAAGGCGCGAAAATCGAGCGTTTCTATCCGAATGCGGCGGAAAACCAAGGCTACCGCTTCCACGAAGAAGACACGCACATCATCATGAAAGTGGAAACGCACAACCACCCGACCGCCATCGCGCCGTTTGCGGGCGCGGCGACGGGTGCGGGCGGCGAAATCCGCGACGAAGGTGCGACAGGCAAAGGTTCGCGTCCGAAAGCGGGCTTGACCGGCTTTACCGTGTCCAACCTCAACATCCCCGACCTCAAACAGCCGTGGGAACAAGACTACGGCAAACCGGAACACATTTCCTCGCCGTTGGACATCATGATTGAAGGTCCCATCGGCGGCGCGGCGTTTAACAACGAATTCGGCCGCCCGAACCTCTTGGGCTACTTCCGCACTTTTGAAGAGAAGTTCGACGGTCAGGTTCGCGGCTACCACAAACCGATTATGATTGCCGGCGGCCTGGGCAGCATTCAGGCGCAGCAGACACATAAAGACGAAATCCCCGAAGGCGCGTTGCTGATCCAACTGGGCGGCCCGGGCATGCTTATCGGCTTGGGCGGCGGCGCGGCTTCTTCGATGGACACCGGTACAAACGATGCTTCTTTGGACTTCAACTCCGTGCAACGCGGCAACCCCGAAATCGAACGCCGCGCGCAGGAAGTGATCGACCGCTGCTGGCAGCTCGGCGACCAAAACCCGATTATCTCCATCCACGACGTCGGCGCGGGCGGTCTGTCCAACGCCTTCCCCGAACTCGTCAACGATGCCGGACGCGGCGCGGTATTCA
>ERZ772979.91-NODE-91-length-78378-cov-5.130919_pt1 | contig 78378 bp, 93 predicted proteins | sample MGYA00511130_ERZ772979 | MGnify/ENA primary metagenome ERZ772979 (study PRJEB29015, sample SAMEA2738103) | human oral metagenome | biome: human oral; feature: human-associated habitat; material: saliva | place: China | collected 2186 ...
ACTTGAACGTTATGGACTTGAACGATGTTTACGAAAAGATCATGTCAGGTGAAGATGTAATCGTACGTATCTCAGGATACTGTGTAAACACTAAATACTTAACTCCAGAACAAAAAGCTGAGTTAACTCAACGTGTATTCCACGAAATCCTATCTATGGATGATGCTTTAGCATAAAAATAGAACTTACACCACCTAGTCTGTTGGCTAGGTGGTTTTTTGTACTAGAGACCTAGATTATCTTATTGACAAGACTATAGGAATTGTGTAAAATACAACAAATATCAAAAGTAGGTGAATGGAATGAGAGAGTGGTATAGAGAACTACGTGAAGATTATAATGTTAGCCGTTCATACCATGAAGGATTTTGTGAATGGTATATAAAAAGAAAAGCACCAGATAGTGTTAGACAAATCTTAGGTTATTCCATCTTTTTCTTTGGAGTATATTTATGGACTAACATACAATTAAGTATATTATTAATTGAATTAGGTTCAGTAGGGTATATTTTAATTGTATTGTATGAGTGGATTCAAAAACTGAGAATGAAGAAAATTGAAAACCAATTAAAAAAGGCTGGAGAATAACTCCAACCTTTTTTGTATTTATAAATTTATTTTACTTCTACACGATCTAACCATGAAGTAGCTGTTGCATCTAAAACAACATTTAAGTCTTCAATATTTTGACGACCAGTTGATGCTAACCATTCACGACCTTTTTCGTCGCCTTCAGTTGCGTAAACTGCTACTGAATCTTTCCAAGTAGCACGTCCACATAATACTCCATTGAATTTAGAACCTGCTTCTTGAGCAAAGCGTAAAGTTTCTTGGAATAATGATGCAGATACACCTGCACTTAAGAAGATAAATGGTAAGTGAGTGATTTCTGATTGTTCTTTAAAGTATGCTAAAGCTTCTTGACGAGTATATACAGGTTCAACACCTTCTGCTGTAAAGCCTTCTACGAAGTTCATATTTACAGGAACTTCAACTTTTAAGACATCTACTTGATAACGAGGGTCAGAGAATACTTTCATCGCATCATTTACTTTATGAGGTTTTAAGCCTGCATAGTGAGCAGATTTTACATCTTCGTTACTTGCATCATAAGAAACGATTTCTAAGAAGAAAGGAATATCTTCAGCAGTACATTCACTACCAACACGTTCTACCCATGCATGTTTGATATCATTGATAGCTGGATCTTCATCAATATCATAGTATAGTAATACTTTTACAGCATCCGCTCCGATTTCTTTAATACGTTTAGCTGACCAGATTGGTAATAAGTCAGGTAAGCGTCCAACTTCAGTAGCATCATAACCTGTTTTTTCATAAGAAATTAATAATCCACAATCTGCATTTCTTTTTTCTGCAGCAGGTAATCCATATTCTGGGTCTAATAAAATTGAACTTGAATATTTTGTTAATTCTTCAGAAATTAATTCTTTAAAATGAATAATTCCTTCATCACCTGTTTGGTCTGGATTTCCAGCAGCAATCATTTTTTTAAGAGAACCACGTTGGTCGATGGCTAATGCACCGATAACATGATTTTCATTTGATAAACGACGTAGATGTTCGTATTTTCCTTTTGTAACTGTATGTTTTGACATATTTAACACTCCTAAACTTGTATTTAAGGATTTCTCACGCCTTAATTTCTCTGTCTAACTTTTATTATTTTTCAAAATAAGCTTTACCGTCTAAATAAGTAGCTTGTAATTGTAAGTCGTCATCTAATACGATAAAGTCTGCAGCGTATCCTGGATTTAGATGTCCACAAACATCATCAATTCCAACTGATTTGGCAGGGACTAAACTAGCCATTAATAAAGCTTCATGAGGAGTTGCAATTCCCCATTTTACAACATTTTGTACTCCTTGGATTAGTTCTAAAATACTTCCAGCAAGGCTACCGTTATGTTTTAATCGAGCTGTTCCTTCTTTTACAATAACGTCAAATTCTCCTAATGTAGATTCGCATTCACCTAATCCACCTGCACGCATACAGTCTGTAATTAAAGCTGTACGGTGTCGACCGCAACAATTCATGACAATATTCGCAGCAACTGGATGAACATGGTGACCATCACAAATTAATTCGTCAAATACATCAAATTCATTCGGAAGAGTTAAGGCTGCTCCAACTACACCTGGTTCACGGTGGTGAAGTCCTCGCATACCGTTATAAGTATGAACGAAAATATTTGCACCTGCTTCAACTGCATTTTTACATTCTTCATATGTTGCATCTGTATGAGCTAAGGCAACGTAGATATCTTCTTTTACAGCATGTTTGATAAAGTCAACGGCTCCATCACGTTCAGGAGCAATCGCAATTTTCTTCACCCAACCATTTGCTTTTTGTTGCCATTCATCTAAAATTTCTGTTTTTGGATCCCCCATATATTTAGGGTTTTGAGCCCCTTTATGAATTTCACTAAAGAAAGGTCCTTCTAAGAAAATCCCTCTAATTTTAGCTCCTGGAATAGACGTTGCATTATTTCCAATTGTTTGACAGACATCATTTAATAATTCTCTAGAAGCTGTTAAAGTAGTTGGTAAGTAGGAAGTAACTCCGCAACTAGGTAAACCATCAGAAATAGTTTTTAAGCCTTCTACATCATTATCCATTACATCTGCACCTTTATATCCATGAATATGTGTATCCACAAGACCTGGTGCAATGCTATAAGCTGAATAGTCTACAATAGAACCATCCGTTGGTTTTTCTTCTTGAAACTCTCCGAATACTCCAGAATCTAAAATTGGTAAATACCCAGGACCTTTTACTTTGTTTTCAAAATAAAATTGTTTTGCATAAATATAAGTAGTCATAATATCCCTCCTTTAAATCATTTATGAATTTATATTTATTGAATGTTTAGCGGATGGATTGTTACACCTTTTACAACACGGTTTACGGTACCGCTTGGAGAAGGTGTGTCCGGTTTATTTCCAACTTTAATAGAAGATAGTAAACCAATCGTTTGACCAAAAATAGCATATGGAAGAGCTAAGTAAGCATCTGGAATAGATGAAAATTCTTCTGCAAAATCAAAGCTAGTTCCTTCATATTTACTTTCTACAGATACTCCGACTGCACATACCAGAGGTGCGATGCTGTCTCCATACATTTCTTCTAAAATGTCTAAGTCGTATTGACGTGTATAAGTATCATTTGAAACAAATACAAATGCTAATGAACGAGAGTCAACGAATGATTTAGGACCATGACGAAATCCCATAGATGAATCATAAATCGTTGCAATTTTACCCGCTGTTAATTCTAAGATTTTCAATTGTACTTCTCGAGCTAGACCTGCTAATGGACCAGAACCAAGATAAATCACACGATTATAGTCTAAGTCCACAAATTGTTGTAATACGTGTTCACGTTCTAAAACACTTTCTCCCATTTTACGAATAGCTGTTACAAATGCAGCTTTTTCTTCAACTGAATGTCCTTCATCAAAAATTAATAAAGCTGTTAACGTCATACAAGTAAAGCTACCAGTCATTGCAAAACCAGCATCATTTGAACGAGCAGGCATCATTAATAATAAATTACGGTCATCACCAGGTGCTGCTAGAGCTAATTTTCCTTCTGGAGCACAAGTAATGGTAATTTGATAGAAGTCTTTGACAATTTGTTGTCCTAATTGAACGCTGGCTAAACTTTCTGGAGAATTACCGCTACGAGCAAAAGATACTAAAATTGTAGGAATGTCTGCTTTGAAGTAATCTAGAGGATTACTTACTAAGTTAGTTGTTCCAACAGATTGGAATTCAAAACGATTTTCACGACCATGACGTTTTAAATAAGGTAAAATTGTATCTCCTACATATTGAGATGTACCAGCACCAGTGAAAATGACACGATAACGCTCATGTGGTAATGATTTTAAGAACGTTTGAATACGATCTAAGTTTTCTGCATAATAGTCAAATGCTTCCTGCCATAATTCTGGTTGTTGACGAATCTCACGAGTTGTGATTTCCGCAGTTAGTGCTTCTAGTTGTTCTTTTGAAAATTGAAACATTTCAAAACCTCCCATGTTTGATTGTTTAATGTGTATTTCTATGATAACGAACTTTATAAAAGAATTGGTCACTTCTAGCAACGCTTAATGTAAATTCAATCACATGATTTTCGCTATTGACACTCGTCCTCTTTAAACGTAAGCAAGCAGCATGCATTGGGACTTCCAATATAGGAGCCTCATCCTTTGTTAAAATACTCGCTGAAAATTCTTCATCTGCATAATTGATTTTTTGTTGAAAATCATCTGAGAAAACTTCATATAAAGAACGATTTTGTAATTGTTCTTGTGTGAGGTTAGGGAATAGTCTAGCGGGTAAGAAGGTTGTCTCTTTCATCATTGGAATACCATCTGCAAATCGAATACGTTTGAGTCGATAAATATATTCTCCTACTTGAATTCCTAATTGCTGAGCAATATAACTATCAGCTTTATAGTAATGAAAAGCTGTAATGATAGTAGAAGGAGTTCTCCCTAATTCTTTCATTTGTTCTGTAAAACTGTAACCTTCTAGTAAATTTTGACGTTCTTTCCATTGACTAGAAATAAAAGTGCCTTTTCCATGGCGTTTATAAATGTAGCCTAATGTTTCTAACTCTTTTAATGCCGTACGGACAGTGGTTCTGCTAACTCCATACTCTTTACAGATTTCTCTTTCCGACAACATTTTTTGGTGAACCTGTCCATGTGTCGTAATATATTCTATTAAGTCAAAGCTAAGTTTGGAATAAAGTGGCACTTGTTCAGTTTCTACCATGTTCTTTCCTCCTTTCGAAATTATGTAACGTCTACTGGTCATTACCAGTTAACTATATTGTAAGTTTATTGAGGAGATAAGTCAAGAAGACACTGAAAAATAATTGTATCACTGATAATTTGAATTGAAGGAAAAAAGAGATGAGAAATCATCAGTTTAGGTATAGAAAAAAATGAATAATTGTTCGTATTTTTTTGAATAAGGTAAAATGGTTGGAAACTTGACGAGCTTCCTAGAAAAAAAGTACAATAAAGGGTACAAAAGAGAGGAGTATCATTGTGGATAAAGTGTTCAATTATAAAAGTTGTTTCGATATTATCGGTCCTATTATGATTGGGCCATCAAGTTCTCATACGGCAGGAGCGCTTGCAATTGGAAGATGCGCTAGACAATTGTTTGGTGGAACTCCTAAAAGTGTCCAATGTATTTATTATGAATCATTTGCTCAAACTCATAAAGGACATGGCACAGATTTTGCTATTATTAGTGGAGTTCTGGGCTTTGAAACAGATGATGAACGTGTTCCACAAGCAGTTGAGATTGCTACTAAAGAAGGTATTTCAATTGAATTTATCGAAAGAGATGAGCCCAGTCCAGTAGCTCATGCGAATACAGCTGATTTAACGTTGATGTCTGCAACAAGACGAGTGCGTTTAATTGGAACTTCTATTGGTGGAGGAACTGTGGAAATAAAATATGTCGAAGTAGATGGATTTATCTCCAATCTTTCAGGACCATTACCGATTATTTTGGAAATTCTACCAATTGAAGAAGCTTCAATAGTGGAACCTCTATTAGAAGAATTTGGTGTTTCGATTGGGAAACAAAAAGAATTAAAGGAAGGTTCATCACGCTTTATCAGTTATGAATTAAATGGGTTAATTTCTCCAACTCTTCAAGAAAAATTACAATTCATTCAACAAGAAAAAACAATCTATGTCTTTACATAAAATAAGAAAGGAATTTCGTGATGTTTGTTAGCATACAGGAATTAGTCGCATTAGCAACTAGCCAAAATAAATCTATTTCTGAAGTGATGATTGAACAAGAAATGGAAATGACCCAACAAAGTCGAGAATTTATTTGGGCGAAGATGGAAAAAAATCTTCAAACAATGAAAAATGCGGTAGAAAGAAGTGTACAGGGTCAAGGTGTATTCTCTCCAACAGGACTAACAGGTGGCGATGCTGTAAAAATGAAAAAATATCGCGAAAAGGGAAAAACTTTATCTGGAGATAATATTTTAGCAGGAGTGCAGTACGCTCTAGGAACAAATGAAGTGAATGCAGCAATGGGAATTGTGTGTGCGACACCAACTGCGGGAGCAAGTGGGACATTACCAGGCGTTATATTTTCCATTGCAGATAGCATGGACTTAACTCAAGAACAGCAAGTGAGATTCTTATTCACTGCTTCAGCATTCGGAATGGTTGTAGCCAATAATGCGATGATTTCGGGTGCTATGGGTGGTTGCCAAGCAGAAGTTGGAAGTGCTAGTGCGATGTCTGCAGCTGCAGCTGTTGAAGCTGCTGGAGGGACGCCGCAACAATGTTCGGAAGCTTTTTCGATTGCATTAGGGAATTTGCTAGGCTTAGTGTGCGACCCTGTTGCCGGCTTAGTAGAAATCCCATGTGTGAAGAGAAATGCGATTGGAGCAGGAAATGCATTGATTGCGGCTGATATGGCGTTAGCAGGAATTACAAATGTCATTCCAGCAGATGAAACAATTGAAGCAATGCGTTCTATCGGAAGAAGAATGCCAAGTGAATTAAGAGAAACAGGATTAGGCGGAACAGCGGGGACTCGAACAGGACTAGCGATAAAAATGAAAATTTTCGGACAAGATGTTTCGCTAGAAAAAGAGGAGGAATAACGATGGCAAAAGAAATCGCAACATTTGCAGGAGGATGCTTCTGGTGTATGATTAAACCATTTGATACACAACCAGGAATTGAATCTGTCATTGCAGGTTATACAGGGGGACATAAGGAAAATCCTACTTATAAAGAAGTTTGTTCAGGAACAACAGGACATACGGAAGCTGTACAAATTACCTTTGATCCAGAAATCTTCTCTTATGAACAATTAGTGGAAGTCTATTGGCAACAAACAGACCCAACTGATGCAATGGGACAATTTGTAGATAGAGGCGATTCTTATCGACCAGTGATTTTTTATCATTCTCCAGAACAAAAAGCAATCGCAGAAGCTTCGAAAAAAGCTTTACAAGAAAGTGGACGATTTAAAAAAGATATTGTAACAAAAATTGAACCAGCTAGTACATTTTATCCAGCTGAAGAATACCACCAAGATTTTTATAAGAAAAATCCAGATCATTACTACCGTTACCGTGGTATGTCTGGACGTGATACGTTTATTGAAGAAAGTTGGAAATAGGATTTCAGTTGAAGTTATTTAAAGAATTGAATCATAAGAAATGTGGACAACCCGTTTTACTTTTTAGGAAGTAAGCGGGTTGTTTTTTTGTATTAGTATAGAAATAATCTTTATATATATTGAAAAAACACGAATTTTATAGGAACAAATGTTGTTGACAAATAGAGTTGAGGGGATAAAAATAGAAACACTTCCACATTAATATGGAAGTACATTGACTAAAAAATGGCAACTACTTACTTTATACTAATAGTAAGTTAAACGGTACCATTAAATTCAATGAAACCTTGAGTTAGGGGTGAAGGGATGAATAAAAGGCAAGTATTATTATTAGAGTACCTAATGAAAAATATAGAGTATTTATCTGCTAATCAATTAGCTGATAGATATAAGGTTTCGACTAAAACCGTTTATCAAGATATTGATAAGATTAATGATTTTTTGAAGGGGAATTCAATAGAAACAGAAGTAATAAAAATTCCAAGAAAAGGAATTAAATTATTATCACAATTGGAAAACAAAAAGATTCATACGAAAATAATAAAACTGAATGGAGAAATGAAAGAATCATTTTCTCCTGAATATCGTGAAAAAGAGCTTATAAGGAAATTATTTGTTACTCATGAAAAAGTAGACTTATATGAATTTTCAGAGGAAATGTTTGTTACTGACTCTACAATTCATAGACTGATTGATAAATTAAATAGTATATTTATTTCCTTTGACGTGAAGTTAAAAATAAAAAGGGATGAGATAATTCTAAAAGGAAATGAAAGAAATATACGTAAGGCTCTTGAAATATTTATTGTGAAATTTGTATCAAACGATAGAGATCGTTTTAAAAATTTGGAATTATTTTTTTCGAAAGAAGATATAAATAATTGTCAAAAATCTATTGTTAAACTATCAGAAAAGTATCAATTTCATTTTACAGATGAATACTTATATTCATTATTACTTGATTGTTTAATTTTTAAAAAACGAAACGAGGCTAATGAAGTTTTAACTAATAGATTAAGTAACTTAGTTAATGATGTAAACCATTTAGAAGTATATTTCTTTGCTGGAGAATTGTTAGAGACTATTCTAAATTTTACTCTTGAAAAAATTTCTCCTTATGAAATTGAAGCGATGGCATATAATTTATTAGCCTTTGGATTTAATATCCAATCTGTTGAATATATGAAAAATGTTAACGAACAAGTAAAAACATTGATACAAAAGGTTTCTAATTTATTAAGTTTAAATCTTACAACAGACGAGCATTTACAGATGATGCTTAGTGCTCATATTTCAAAAATGATTATCAGATTACGCAATCAAAATTTTATTTCTAACCCTGCCTTGGAGGAAATAAAAAAACAATATTCTAGTTTATTTAATGTCATTTGGTTATCAATAAGAACTTTATCTCAATATTATGAATTAAGTATACCGAATGAAGAATTGGCTTTTATTGTTATACATTTTCAAGTAGCTATTGAAAAAATAATGAAACCTTTGAATATTGTCGTAATTTGCCAAAATGGAATTGCTACTTCTGAATTAATCATGAATAAGCTACGTAGAATCTTTTCTAGCAATGAGAAACTGACAACTATTAGTTTAAGAGAGCTAGATTTCTATGATTTAAGAAATATTGATTTAGTAATTTCTACTATTGGATTACCTGAACTAAATATACCTGTTATAGAAGTTAGTCCTATTATTACAAAAGAAGAGTTAAGAATGATTCAACAGTTTTATGCTGAACAAAGTACAGATAATTATAGAATGATGAAAACATCTTTAAATGGAAGAGAATTTAATGTAGCATCTTTGAATACTTTATTAAAAAAACCGAATTTAATTAAGGTAAATGTAAAAAACAAACAGGAATGTATAGAAAGACTAATACTTGAATGTAATGTTGGAAATCAAACTAAAGAATTTAGAGAGTCTATCATTCATAGAGAGATGTTAGGAAGTACAAGTGTTTATACAGGGATAGCTTTACCACACTGTGATCCTAAAGTTGTAAAGCAATCTGAACTGATTTTAATGAGTTTAGATAAACCTATTGAATGGGGAAAAAATTTAGTCAGTTTAGTGTTATTAATAGCAATTGCAGAACAGGATATTTCAGTGTTTAAAGATAGTCTAATAGCGTTATATTCTGTAATAGAAAATCAAAACTTGATGTCGGAATTAATGTTGATGTCAGATGGAGAAAAAATTAAAAGTAAAATACTTGAGGAGGTGAGTCAAAATGCTAGATAAAGAAATTTTTGAAATTAATGTTAAAAACATTAGTTCTAAAGAAGAAGCATTGACTTATTTGTCAGATAAATTGATTGCAAAAGGAATTGTAAAAGAATCGTATAAGGAAGCTATTTTAAATAGAGAAAAAGTATTCCCAACAGGACTACAGTTTGAAAAATATGGAATTGCTATTCCACATACAGATGTAGAACATGTTAATAAGGAACAAATAGCAGTAATGACGTTAGAAAATCCAGTTTCATTTTATCAAATGGGGACAAATGATGTGGAAGTTTCTGTAAAGGTAATTTTTATGCTTGCTTTGAAAGAGGCTCATAGTCAATTAACGATTTTACAACAATTAATAGAAATTCTTCAGGATAAAGAAATCATGGAGAAATTAATGAATATGGATGAATATACAACATCCAAAGAAGTAAAAGAATTGCTAGCAATCAAAAATATAAAATAATAAAGGAATAAGTTTAGTAAAAAAGAAAGGAGGAAATTTTACTAAACAAACAGAATCAGACTGTTTAATCTGAATATTTAAGTTATTAGGAGGAAAAATTATGTTGGCATTATTTCAAAAATTTATCGATTTAGGCGCAATAGTAGTATTACCAATTTTAATATTTATTTTTGGTATGATTTTAGGAACTAAACCTAAAAAAGCATTTGTATCAGGTGTAATTGTCGGGGTTGGTTTTGTTGGATTGAATATGGTAGTTGATTTATTAGGAGGTAGCTTAGGACCGGCAGCTCAAGCAATGGTTGAAAGATTTGGATTACATTTAACAACAATTGACGTTGGTTGGCCAGCCGCAGCTGCAATTTCTTACGGAACATTATTAGGTAGCTTAGCAATTCCAATTGGTATTGGGATTAATGTTTTATTACTATTCTTAGGATTAACAAAAACATTAATGGTAGATATGTGGAATTTCTGGCATGCAGCTTTTGTAGCCTCTTTAGTTTATGCACTTACTCAAGATTTTACATTAGGATTATATGCAACAATTGTATATTTAGTAATGATTTATTTATTAGCAGATATTATTGCTCCAGCTATTAAAAAATTCTATGGATTCCCTAACATTACATTCCCACATGGAACATCAGCACCTGGATTTTTAGTAGCTATTCCATTAAATTGGGTGTTTGATAGAATTCCTGGATTTAATAAAATTGAAGCAAATCCAGAAAGTATTCAAAAGAAATTTGGTATTTTTGGTGAAAGTACAGTATTAGGTCTTGTAATTGGTATTGTTATGGGATTATTAGCAGGTTACGATCCAAAAGGTGTTTTACAATTAGGTGTTAAGATGTCAGCTGTTATGGTCATTATGCCTCGTATGGTATCACTTTTAATGGAAGGTCTTACTCCAATTTCTGAGGCTGCAAATGAATTTGTTCAAAAACGATTCCCTGGTCGTGAAGTAAATATTGGTATGGACTCTGCTTTATCAGTTGGACATCCAGCAGTATTATCAAGTTCATTAATTTTAGTTCCAATTACAATTTTATTAGCAGTAATTTTACCAGGAAACCAAACATTACCATTTGGTGATTTAGCTACAATTCCATTTGTAGTATGTTTAATGGCAGCTGTATTTAGAGGAAATATTGTTCGTACAGTTGTTGGGGGAACAATTTATATTGCAAGTATTTTCTACATTACTTCATGGGTAGCTCCTTTAGTAACAAAAGCAGCTCAAGCAGCAAACTTTGATTTAGGTGGAAATACAAGTATTACTGCTTTAGCAGAAGGTGGATTATGGCCAACATGGTTGTTTGTGTTTGCAGGAAAAACTGCACCTTGGGTAATTCTGTCAGTAGTTCTAGTAGCTTCATTAGCAGGATTATATTATGTAAATAAAGTTCGTGCAGAGAAATAGGAGAATAAGATTATGAAAAAATTATTAATTATGTGTGGTTCTGGAATTGCAACATCAACAGTTGTTGCTGGAAAAGTAAAACAATGGTTATCTGATAATAATTACTCAGATAAAGTTCAAGTTTTTCAATCCAAAGTTTCAGAAGAAGTTAATCGTATTGATGAATATGATATTGTAATTTCTACAACAGTTGTACCTGATTCAATTAAAGATAAAGTGATTATGGGATTACCTTTATTGACAGGTATGGGAATTGACGCTTTATGGAGTGAATTGAAAGTAGCGTTGGAGGCTTAGTCAATGAAAGCATATATGAGAGATGTATTAGGAAAAGCAAAACAAGGTAATTTTGCAATTCCAGCAACAAACTTTATTGATTGGAATTCTGCCAAAGCGTATGTAGAAATGAGTGAAGAATTAAATCTTCCACTAATTTTAGCTTTTGCACAAGTACATTCTCCTTATTTAAGTTTAGAAGAGGCTGCTAGTATTGGAAAATATTTTCAGAAAAAAGCAAAAACTCAAGTTGTGTTACATCTAGATCATGGACAAGATTTAGCATTTATAAAAAGAGCAATTCAATTAGGATTTAATTCCGTAATGATTGATGCATCTTTAGATTCTTTTGAAGAAAATGTTAGAAAAACAAAAGAGGTTGTTGAAGTTGCCCATGAATTTGGAGTTGATGTTGAAGCAGAAATTGGTTTTGTTGGAGCAAATGGAGATGTATCGAAAGACGAAATAAAGTCTATTTATACAAATGTTGAAGATGCTGAAAAATTTGTTCAAGAAACTAATGTTGATTCTTTAGCAGTTTCAATAGGGACTTCTCATGGCTTGTATAAAGGTATTCCAAAAATTAATTTCCAACGATTATCTGAGTTACGGAATGTATTAAATATTCCATTAGTTTTACATGGTGGATCAGGTTCAGGAGATGATAATTTGAACCGTTGTGCACGAGAAGGAATTTCAAAAATTAATATTTATAGTGATTTTATGGACTCTGGTGCAAAATCAGTTTCTGAAAAATCATTTACAAACTATATTGATGTATTAAAAGCTTCAAGAGAAGGTATGAAAACTACTTTAAAACATTATTATCGTGTGTTTGAGACTAAATAAAAGGAGAAAACAAATGGAAACTATTAAAGATAAATTTTTCATTTTTAATCCGAAGTCATATTTATTTGGAAATGAATTATTAGAATTAGCAAAAGAAGCTGATCGATTAGCTGAACAGTATCCAGAAATTAGTATTTTTGTGACGTGTCCATATGCAGATATTCATAAAGTATCCAGCGAAACGAAATATATTATTGTGACAGCTCAACACTTAGATGGAATTGATTGTGGTAGAGGAATGGGAGCAGTTTTGCCAGCTTCATTATATAACGCTGGAGCAAGAGCTACTTTTTTAAATCATGCTGAACATCCATTAACAACATCTCAAGTAGTCGCTTCAATCAATCAAGCTGAAAAATTGGGACTTATAACGATTTTGTGTGCAGATTCTATTAAAGAAGCACAAATGTTGGCAATGTTAAATCCAACAATCATGTTATGTGAACCTACAGAGTTGATTGGAACAGGACAAACAAGTGACGATTCATATATTTTAGAAACTAATCATCAAGTGAAATCTGTTAATTCAGATATTTTAATGATGCAAGGTGCTGGAATTATGAATGAGAATGATGTTTATCGTACAATTAAGCTTGGTGCAGATGGTACAGGCTGCACAAGTGGAATTGTTAAAGCAAAAAATCCGAAACTAATGTTAAAATTAATGATTGAAGCTATTGACAAAGCAATGAATGAGGAGAAAAAATGACTGTATTTCAAAAAGAATTTAAAGTAGATACAAAAGAAGGTCAAGTATCATATATTGATATTACAAATTCTATACATCAAACTATTACTGAAAGTGGTATTCAATCAGGAATATGTACAGTTATCACAGCACATACAACATGTTCTGTTTTCTTTGAAGAGGATACACATGATAAAGATGAAAATGGTGTAGATTATTTACAATTAGATTTAAATACGATTTTAGAAAAGATTATTCCACCCCATTTAAGTGCGGATAGTTATCATTATCCTGGTGAAAAACATTATCAAGAAGTTGAATCTTGGCCTAACCCTGAAGAATGGTTACCAAATGGAGATAGAAGTGCATTATGGAATGGAGATGCTCATCTAAAAGCCACAATCTTGGGTTCTAGTGAAACCTTAGCTGTTGTAGATGGTAAACTGGCAATAGGAAAAACAGGTTATGTTTATTTTGCAGACTTTGATAAAACTCGAGAAAGAACAAGAAAATATCGAGTTGTGATTATTGGAGAATAATTAATAGATATACAACAAACCCCGAGGAAATTCGAAAAATGAAATTCCTCGGGTTTTCTACTTAATGTTTTTAAACTCTCTTATGACCCATTCCAGTAAATTTACTAATGACAGTAAATAAAACTGAACCGATAATAGCAGGTACTAACCATTCGAATCCAAATTGATGTAATGGTAAGGTGTTTGTCCAATCGGCTAATCCAGAGAGGAAGTTACCACCTTGCATTTGAGAGAATAAATGAATAGCTTGAATTCCTCCAATGAAGAATGCTCCAACAACTGCACCTGTATAAGTCCAGTTATAAACAATGTAGCGGTCAAAAATCGATAAGAAGATTAAGGCGATGACCATTGGATAAATAGCACTTAATACTGGAACTGCTAATTGTAATAAGGCATCCACTCCTAAAAGGGATAGAAGGAATGAAAGAACGACTGAGACTACAACAATTTTTTTGTATTCTAATTTTCCATTTGTTAAGGTTGAAAAATAATGACCACAAGTTGTAATTAATCCAACAGATGTTGTTAAGCAAGCAAAGGATACAGCAATTCCCATAGCGACTTTACCAAATGAGCCTAATAATTGTTCAATTAATCCGATTAGTAATGCAGGACGTTGAACTGTTGAGTCATAAACCGTACTTACAGTAGCTCCAGCATACGTTAAGCTGCTGTACACTAATGCTAGTAAAATGAAAGATACAATGCCGACTCCAAACATCATTTGATGTTGTTCTTTTTTCTTTGTATAACCTCGTCTAGTTAAGTCAGAAATCACAACTCCTGCCATTAAGGCTGCCCCAAGTGCGTCCATTGTTTGGTAGCCTTCTTTAAAACTTTGAGAAAATAATCCTGCAGAAGTTGTTGTTTGGAAGCCTGCATTTGGCTGAACTACAGCTGCAATAAATACTAGTAATAGAATGCATAATAAAATAGGAGTTAAATATTTTCCAATCGCATCAATAACGGTGTGCGAATGAATCGCAATATATAAGGTTAATCCAAAAAAGATAAGAGAGGTAATCCATTGTGGAGCAGTTGGTACAAATGATTGTACAAAAATTTCATGAGTGGTAGCTCCGGTTCTTGGAACGGCAAATAATGGTCCAATTAATATAATGGAAATCGCTCCAATAATGATAGAAAAATGTTTACTAACTCTTTTTCCTAAATCGGTTGCTTGTCCTCCTAATAGAGCTGTTACAATTACCCCAAGAATTGGTAAAAGTGGATCTGATAGTAAGAATGCAATATTTGCAATTCCCCAGTTATTTCCAGAAATAACTCCTAAATAAGGGGGGAAGATTAAATTACCAGCACCAAAGAAAATGGCAAATAATGCGAATCCACAAATAATAATATCAGTGATTTTCTTTCGAGACATAAGTTTCCTCCTAGGCATATTCTTAAAAAATGATTAAAAAATAATTATAAATAGTGTACCATTTCTTTTTTAGGATTGCTAGTTTTATGTATAAATTTTCACGAGTAGATTTTATAAGAGTAATTGATTACAATGTTAGTAGGAAAACAATTTGTTAGGAGGTTGCCCTTTTGCGTAAAGTATATTTAAACCATGATGGTGGAGTAGATGATTTAGTCTCATTATATTTATTATTAAAAATGGAAGATGTCGAACTAGTTGGTGTAGGTGTTATTGAAGCCGATTGTTACTTAGAACCTGCGGTTGAAGCAAGTAAGAAAATTATTCAAAAATTTGGTTCTACAAAAGATCAAAGAATCCGTGTTGCTTCTTCAAATTCACGACCGGTTCATCCATTTCCAAAAGAGTGGAGAATGCATGCTTTTACAGTAGATGCTTTGCCAATCTTAAATGAACATAAACCGATTTTAGTACAAGATTCTCCTTATAAAGCACATGAGGATTTAGTGCATGTTTTAAAGGAATCAACGGATAAAGTGGATTTATTATTTGTAGGGCCATTAACGGATTTAGCTCGAGCATTAGATTTGGATGCAAGTATTGAAGAAAAAATTGGAAAACTATACTGGATGGGTGGTACATTTTTAGAGCAAGGAAATATTGAAGAACCGGAGCATGATGGAACAGCTGAATGGAATGTTTATTGGGATCCATTTGCTGCAAAACGTGTTTGGGAATCTTCGATTCCGATTGAATTAGTTGCCTTAGAAAGTACTCGTATGGTTCCATTAACGTTAGATGTACGTGATCGTTGGGCGAGAGAACGTAAAGTAGAAGGCATTGATTTCTTAGGACAATGTTATGCGATTGTTCCTCCATTGACGCATTATGTTACGAATTCAACCTATTTCCTATGGGATGTATTAACAACAGCTTCTTTTGGGAAAGAAGATTTAGTGAAACGAGAAGTTGTTCCTTCAGATGTAATTACAACAGGTGCAAGTTCTGGTAGAACGATTCGTGTACAAGACGGTCGTCCAGTTGACCTTGTTTATCATGTAGATCGTGATGCATTTTTTGATTATATTACAGACTTAGCAAGAAAAGATTAAAAAGTTAGATTGACTACAAAAGGGAGAGATTCTTTTTGTAGTTTTTCTTTTTTATTATTGAAATAAACCATGATAATACACGAATGATGGCTATCTATGGTACAATAGCTAAGCAGAATGATTGAAAGTGAGGAAATGAAATGAGTTTTAAGATTGGCAATATTCAAATTGACAATCCAGTAGTGGTTGCACCGATGGCTGGAATTAGTAATTCAGCTTTTCGTGTAACAGTAAAAGAATTTGGAGCAGGCTTAGTTGTTTGCGAAATGATTAGTGATAAAGGGATTCAATTTAGAAATGAAAAAACATTAAGCATGTTGCATATTGAACCAAATGAATATCCATTGAGTGTCCAAATTATGGGTGGGAATAAAGATACATTAGTAGAAGCTGCAAAATATGTTGCAGAAAATACAGAGGCTGCAATTATTGATATTAATATGGGCTGTCCTGTTAATAAAGTGATTAAAGCTGAAGCTGGCGCAAAATGGTTATTAGATCCAAATAAAGTTTATGAAATGGTTGCTGCAGTAGTGGATGCAGTGGATAAACCTGTAACCGTAAAAATGCGTACCGGTTGGGATGATGAACATTTATATGCCGTTGAAAATGCCCTTGCAGCAGAACGAGCAGGTGCGAGTGCTGTTGCGATGCATGGTAGAACTCGTGTACAAATGTATGATGGGAAAGCAAACTGGGAAATTCTTGGTGAGGTGAAGAAAAACTTAACACGTATTCCATTAATTGGAAATGGAGATGTGCGTTCTCCTCAAGATGCTAAGAAAATGATTGACATTGCAGGTGTTGATGGAGTCATGATTGGACGAGCTGCTCTAGCAAATCCATGGATGATTAAACAAACCGTTCATTATTTAGAAACGGGAGAATTATTACCAGAAAATACAGTTCCTGAAAAAATTGAAATTGCTAAAACTCATTTAGATCGTTTAGCTAACTTAAAAGGTGAGTCAGTAGCGACAAAAGAATTCCGCAAATTAGCTGCTTATTACTTAAAAGGAATTCCTCGTGCGACGAAAACAAAAGTTGCGATTAATGAATCTACAACGGTATCTCAAGTAAATGAAATTTTAGACCAATTTGTCCAAGAACATTTAGAACGTGTTGAAAGACAATTAGAACGTGGGAAAGAAGTAGAGTAAGACTTTATCGAATTTACTATTACCACAAAAATAGAGGCTGTTCTGATTAAGAATAGCTTCTTATATTTTTCTAGTATTGGGGATGAGATATTTTGAAGGGAAAAACAAAGACAAGTGCGATTATACTAGCGTTGTTAGCAGCTGTATTTTATGCCATTAATACACCGTTTTCAAAAATTCTATTGGGAAATGTTCCACCAACTTTTTTAGCAGCTTTTCTGTATCTTGGAGCGGGTGTTGGAGTTGGAATGATGTATTTATTTCACATCAAAAAAGAAGATAAATCAGAGAGACTTACAAAACAGGATTTACTTTATACGGTTGGAATGATTCTATTAGATATAGTTGCACCTATATTTTTAATGATAGGAATAAAAATGGGGACAGCATCTAATGCCTCACTCCTCGGTAATTTTGAAATTGTAGCAACTACATTAATAGCGTTACTTATTTTTAAGGAAAAAGTATCAGGAAAACTGTGGATTGCAATAGGGTTTATTACATTATCAAGTATTGTTTTGTCATTTGAGGGAATCGGTAGTTTTCAGTTTTCTATAGGCTCTCTTTTCGTTATCTTAGCAACTTGTTGCTGGGGGCTTGAAAATAACTGTACAAGAAAGATATCAGAGAAAAGTACATATCAGATTGTTTTGTTAAAAGGAATTTTTTCCGGGGGAGGCGCATTTGTTATTGCTGTCTTACTTGGTGAAAAGATTCCAGAAATGAAATATATTGTCATGATTATGTTGCTTGGTTATGTTTCATATGGATTAAGTATTTTTCTTTATATACGAGCACAAAGAAATTTAGGTGCAGCTAAGACGAGTGCCTATTATGCAGTAGCACCTTTTGTAGGATCGTTTTTAGCGTTTGCAGTAAATGGAGAAAAACTAGCTGTAGAATATTTTGTGGGATTAGCTTTGATGTTCATTGGAACGGTGTTTGTCGTGTATGATACTATGATAAAAAATCATCTTCATGGGCATATGCATACGATTGTTCATACACATAATGGGGTCACACATACTCATTTGATTACTCATACTCATGAGCATTATCATTTTGGAAATGAAGAGTTTCATCATCATGAACATGAAGATTTTATCAATAGTCATGAACATAAATTGGCTCATGAGAATGGAGTATAAAATTCAGTTTATCACGTGAAATAGAGACGCAATAGGCGATAGAAAGGAAAAATCTATCGTCTTTTTTATATGTATGTTTAAAAAATATTGATGATGATAAAGGAAAAAGACCAGAATGTCAGGAAGGCTTAATAAAGAGAAATAAACATAATCATAAACGCTTTATTTATCAGTCAATAATTGGTACAATAGACTAGAAATACAGTGACTCATGTCACAAAAAAGGAGGAAATACAGTGTCTAACGAAGTAGAAGTACAAGAAACACTGAATGATCAATTACAAGTTCGCCGTGAAAAAATGCATCAATTACGTGAAAAAGGAGTAGAGCCTTTTTCAACAGGATTTAAACAAAAACAATCCACTGAAGAAATTCATCAACAATTTGAAGGTGCAACAAAAGAAAGCTTAGCTGAACAAGAAGAAGTGACTGTTCAAATCGCAGGTCGTATTATGACAAAACGTGGAAAAGGAAAAGCAGGTTTTGCTCATATTCAAGATGGTAAAGGTCAAATTCAAATTTATGTTCGTAAAGATGTTGTCGGAGACGAAGCTTATGAATTATTTGATAAAGCTGACTTAGGAGATATCGTTGGTGTTGTAGGGACAGTTATGGTGACAAACACTGGTGAATTATCTGTTAAAGCTACTCAATTTGTTCATTTAACAAAAGCTTTACGTCCATTACCAGATAAATATCATGGATTAACAAATGTAGAGCAACAATATCGTCAACGTTACTTAGATTTAATTAGTAATCGTGACAGTATGGATCGTTTCGTAACACGTAGTAAAATTATCCGTGAAATCCGTCATTACTTAGATTCTCGTGATTATTTAGAAGTGGAAACACCAGTATTACACACATTAGCTGGGGGTGCGAATGCTCGTCCATTTATTACTCACCACAATGCTTTAGATATGGAATTATACATGCGTATCGCTCCAGAATTACACTTAAAACGTTTAGTAGTAGGTGGAATGGAACGTGTTTATGAAATCGGTCGTGTATTCCGTAATGAAGGAATTGATACAACTCACAACCCTGAGTTTACATCTATCGAAATCTATACTGCTTACACTGACTATCAAGATGTTATGGACTTAACAGAAGGAATCGTATCAAGTGTTGCGCAAGAAGTTTTAGGTAAAACAAAAGTTCCTTATGGAGAATATGAAGTTGAATTAAAAGCTCCTTGGAAGAGAGTTCATATGGTAGATGCCATTAAAGAAGTAACAGGAGTAGACTTCTGGGTAGAAATGACAGATGAAGAAGCTCGTGCGATTGCTAAAGAAAAAGGTGTGAAAGTTGAAGACTCAATGACTTATGGTCACGTCGTAAATGAGTTCTTCGAAACATTTGTAGAAGAAACATTAATTCAACCAACATTCATTTATGGACATCCAGTAGCAGTGTCTCCACTTGCTCGTAAAAATGATGAAGACCCACGCTTCACAGATCGTTTCGAATGCTTCATTTGTACAAAAGAATATGCAAATGGATTTACAGAGTTAACAGATCCAATCGATCAACGTGAACGTTTCATGAAACAAGTAGAAGAAAAAGAAACTGGTAACGATGAGGCTCATCCATTAGATGAAGATTTCGTACAAGCATTAGAATATGGATTATCTCCAACTGGTGGAGTAGGTATCGGTATTGACCGTTTAGTTATGTTACTAACAAATAGCCAATCAATTCGTAACGTATTACTATTCCCAACAATGAAACATCAAGATTAATCATTAGAAAAGGCACTTTTTAGAAAATCCAAGACGGAGAAACCGTCTTGGATTTTTTCTGTTCTACGAAAGGTTCTGTCTGTTTCTTTTTTAGAATTTATGGTAAAATGAAACCGTATGTATTGAATGAAAGAAGGTGTCAATGGACAAGTGGATGAACAATTTGAAGGAAGAATTCCACCGCAAAATTTAGATGCAGAACAATCTGTTTTAGGAGCAATTTTATTAGATCCAGATTCAATTGTGTCTGTAATGGAATTTTTAATGCCAGAAGATTTTTATCGAGTAAACCACCAAGTGATTTTTAAAGCGATGGTGGAATTAAATAATGATTCTTCGCCCATTGATATTGTTTCAGTTGCAGAACGTTTAAATCAAAATAAACAATTAGAAAATGCAGGAGGACAATTTTATTTACTAGAATTAGCTGAAAAAGTTCCGACTGCTTCGAATGTAGAATATTATTCTAAAATCGTTAGTGAAAAATCAACTTTACGAAAATTAATTCGAACTTCTACAGATATTGCAACAGATGCATATGGTGAAACAGATGAAGTGGCAGCCGTGTTGGATAGAGCTGAGCGAAGTATTTTAGAAGTTTCTGAAAAGAGAAATCGAGCAGGTTTTGTAGATATTACAAAAGTTTTGAATGAAGCCTATTTATCTCTTGAAGAGCGTATGAAAAATACGGGAGAAATTACAGGGATTCCAACAGGATACATTGATTTAGACCGAATGACTTCAGGGCTTCATTCGGATGAATTAATTATTTTAGCAGCACGTCCATCTGTTGGTAAAACAGCGTTTGTATTAAATATTGCTAAAAATGTTGCGACAAAAACAAATGAAACGGTAGCCATTTTCAGTTTAGAAATGAGTGCAGAATCTCTTGTAAACCGTATGTTATGTTCAGAAGGCAGTATTGATGCAAGTAATATGCGAAATGGTCGTTTAACGGAAGAAGAACTTCGTAGTTATTTTGTAGCATCGGGTACTTTATCGAATGCACCTATTTATATTGATGATACTCCAGGGATTCGTGTATCAGAAATTCGTGCGAAATGCAGACGATTAAAACAAGAACGAAATAATCTTGGATTAATTGTAATTGATTACTTACAATTAATTGAAGGAAATGGACGAGAAAGTCGTCAACAAGAAGTTTCAGAAATTTCAAGAAATTTAAAGAAACTTGCTAAAGAACTAAGTGTTCCAGTTATTGCTTTATCCCAATTATCACGTGGAGTAGAGCAAAGACAAGATAAACGTCCGGTGATGTCGGATATTCGTGAATCAGGTTCGATTGAGCAAGATGCGGATATTGTAGCATTCTTATATCGAGATGATTATTACCGACAAGAACCAGATGAAGATGGAAATGTTCCAGAACAAGAATCGAATAATATTATTGAAGTCATTATAGAGAAGAACCGTAGCGGTCCACGAGGAACCGTAGAATTAATGTTTATTAAAGAATATAATAAATTTACATCGATAGCATCGAAAAGTTTAGAAGCTTCAATGCCACCAATGTAGAAAAAATAAATTAAAGAGGTGCGGATATGTCATCAGTAGTAGTAGTAGGTACACAATGGGGAGACGAAGGAAAAGGTAAAATTACTGATTTCCTAAGTGAAAAAGCAGAGTATGTTGCTCGTTATCAAGGGGGCGATAACGCTGGTCATACGATTCAGTTTGGTGGAGAAACGTATAAATTGCATTTAATTCCGTCAGGAATTTTCTCGCCAGAAAAACTTTGTATTATTGGAAATGGAGTTGTTGTTAATCCAAAATCTTTAGTAACAGAGTTAGCCTATTTACATGAACGAAATATTACGACTGACAATTTAAGAATTTCAGATCGTGCGCACGTAATTTTGCCATATCATATTGAATTGGATCGTTTACAAGAAGAAGCAAAAGGTGACAAGAAAATCGGTACTACGATTAAAGGGATTGGACCTGCATATATGGATAAAGCCGCTCGTGTAGGGATTCGTATTGCGGATTTATTAGACCGAGAAGTTTTTGAAGAACGTTTACGTTTGAATTTAGAAGATAAAAATCGTCAATTTACTAAATTATATGATGCAAGTCCGATGAATTTTGAAGAAATTTTAGAAGAATATTATGAATATGGACAACAAATTAAACAATATGTTTGCGATACTTCTGTATTACTAAATGATGCTTTAGATAATGGAAAACGCGTATTATTTGAAGGAGCACAAGGTGTGATGTTAGATATCGACCAAGGAACATATCCATTTGTAACTTCTTCAAATCCATTAGCAGGTGGAGTCACAATTGGTAGTGGCGTTGGCCCTTCAAAAGTGACAAAAGTAGTGGGAGTGTGTAAAGCTTATACTTCTCGTGTAGGAGATGGACCATTCCCGACAGAATTATTTGACGAAATTGGAAGTCGTATTCGTGAAGTTGGTCGTGAATATGGAACAACAACAGGACGTCCACGCCGTGTTGGATGGTTTGATAGTGTTGTGATGAGACACTCTAAACGTGTATCTGGTATTACAAATTTATGCTTAAATAGTATTGATGTATTAACTGGATTAGAAACAGTAAAAATTTGTGTTTCTTATCGTAAATCAAATGGAGAAGAAATTAGTCATTATCCAGCAAGTTTAGTAGAACTAGGACAGTGTGAACCAGTTTATGAAGAACTTCCTGGTTGGACTGAGGACATCACAGGATGCCGTACATTGGATGAATTACCAATTGAAGCACAAAACTATGTTCGTAGAGTTTCAGAATTAGTAGGAGTGAAGATTTCAACATTCTCAGTAGGTCCAGATAGAAACCAAACCAACATTTTAGAAGATGTTTGGGATAGTGAATAATATTTCCCAAACGCTCGATCGCAAGAGAGGAGCTAGTTATGAAAAAGATTTTAGTAGTAGATGATGAGAAACCAATCTCAGATATTGTCAAATTTAGTTTATCAAAAGAAGGTTTTGAAGTTGTTACCGCATTTGACGGTGAAGAAGGATTAGCAGTTTTTGCTGCAGAAAATCCTGATTTAGTTATTTTAGATTTAATGTTACCAAAAATTGAAGGCTTAGAAGTTTGCCGAGAAATTCGTAAAACAAGTAATGTTCCGATTATTATGGTAACCGCAAAAGACTCTGAAATTGATAAAGTTTTAGGGCTAGAATTAGGAGCTGATGACTACGTAACTAAACCATTTTCAAATCGAGAATTAATTGCTCGTGTGAAAGCTAATTTACGTCGTCAACATATTTCACCAAGTGAACCGGATGAAGAAAAATCTGCAAACGAAATTGTATTAGGAAGCTTAATTATTCATGAAGATGCCTATGTAGTATCTAAACGAGGCGAAGAAATTGAATTAACACATCGTGAATTTGAGTTACTTCACTATTTAGCAAAACATATTGGTCAAGTCATTACGAGAGAACACTTATTACAAACGGTTTGGGGATATGATTACTTCGGAGATGTTCGTACAGTAGACGTAACGGTTAGACGTTTACGTGAAAAAATTGAAGATACACCGAGTCATCCTACATGGATTATGACAAGACGTGGAGTAGGCTACTATATTAAAACTCCAGAACAAGAAAAAGAAGCTTAGAAAGATGCGCTTTTCTTTACCAAGAAATATTCTGGGAAGAAAGGCGCATTTATTTTTAATAAAGGAGAAAAAACATGCAAAAAGTGAAACGATTCTTTCGTTCCATTCAATTTAAAATCCCTGTGTTATTTATTTTTATGCTGATGATTTCGTTGCAATTGATTGTTGCAAACTTTCTTCGTCAATTAGAAACACAGATGATTTCAAACTTCCAAGAACAAATTCAATTACAAGTTGGATTTTTAAAAAATAGTGTTCAACCGATTGTGTCAAAAGATGATAAAGATGAAGTCAAAATAGCAGAAATTTCTAAAATACTGCAAGATTATCCAACAGGAAGTAGTATTGTAGAGGCTCGAGTATTAGATTCTCAAGGATATATTTTAGGGACTACGAATCAATCCCAACAATCTGTTGTAGGAACTCGAACGACAGAAGCAGATGCGCAACAAGTATTATTAACAAATACCGTGTATGCTTATAATTTTACAGAACATGATACTCGTTATTGGAAAATTGTCTCTCCAATTTCTTCCACTAGTGGAAATTCAGGAAATCCTCTAGGAATTATTTCTGTTACGACGAATATCGAGTCGAGATATACCCAAGTAAAAGATATCGGGGTTATTTTCGTAAGTTCATCTTTAATCGCTATTGTCTTGGTTATTATTATTACTTTCTTAATTTCTCAAGGAATTACAAAACCGATTGCGGAAATGAAAAAGCAAACGGAAAAAATTGCTGAAGGAAATTATACTGGTGAAGTAAAAATTTATAGTGATGATGAGATTGGTCAATTAGGGCAAGCTATTAATGATCTATCTTTTAAAATTAAGGAAGCTCAAGAAAGTACAGAATCGGAACGACAACGTTTAGATAGTGTCTTACGTCATATGAGTGATGGAGTAATCGCAACAGATAGACGTGGTCGTATTGTCATTATGAATACAGCAGCTTTAGATATTTTAAATTTAAAATCGGAAAAAGTAATAGGAATTCCATTATTATCTATTTTGCCGTTAGATGAAAAAGTAACGTTTAGAGAGTTATTAGAAACACAACAAGAAAGATTGATTCATTTAGAAGAAGATGGAGAAGACTCAATTGTTCAATGTGAGTTTTCTGTTATCCAGCGTGAATCTGGCTTTATTAGTGGGTTAGTTTGTGTTTTAACAGACGTTACGGAACAACAAAAGATTGATAGAGAACGTAGAAATTTCGTATCCAATGTATCACATGAATTACGTACACCATTGACAAGTATTAAGAGTTATACGGAAGCATTAGTAGATGGAGCTTGGGAAAATAAAGAAATTGCCCCAGGATTTTTAAAAGTTATTGAAACTGAAACTGATCGTATGATGCGAATGATTACGGACTTACTGAATTTATCTCGTATGGACCAAAATCGTCTAGGGTTGGAAAAAGAATTTATTAATATGAATGAATTGGTCGTTCATATTGTCAATCGTTTTGAGATGGTGTTGCAGTCTGAACCGTATCGAGAAAAAAATTATCGTATTTTAACAGATATTACCCAGCGTGACTTATGGGTCGAATTAGACCAAGATAAGATTACGCAAGTATTAGATAATATTATTAATAATGCGATTAAGTATTCTCCAGATGGGGGAAGAATTATTGTTCGTTTAATGGAAACTCATACGGATATTATTGTAAGTGTGAGTGATGAAGGCTTAGGAATTGCCCGAAAAGATATTCCTCATTTATTCGATCGATTCTATCGTGTAGATAAGGCACGTTCTCGTGCAATGGGAGGTAGTGGTCTTGGATTAGCGATTGCTCAAGAAGTAGTCCAATTACATGGTGGAAAAATCTGGGTGAATAGTATTGAAAACAAAGGTTCAACCTTCTTTGTTTCCTTACCATATATTCCATTTGAAGAGGATGGTGAATGGGAATGAAAATTCGTTTAAGATTTTTAGTATTCATTTTAATGCTATTAAGTATGATTAGTTTAGTATTAACATTGGCTGTTGTATTCCGTCCTGTAGAAATTTTCTCTCCAAATGGATTTACAAGAAATGTAGCTTCAACCAACCAAGATGCTAGTACTCAAACAAGAGTTTCTTATTCATTGGAAGATGTTTTTAGACCAACTCGCTTTATTATTTCTCATGAAAATAAAGGGAAAATGACGGGTGATTCTACAATCATTCCATCTGTTAATGAAGTTTTGGTTGGCAAATTTAAAGATATTTCAAAAAAAGAAATATTGAGTCAAGAAGTATATGAACAATTAGTATTAAGAGATTCATTTGGGCAGTTATTATTTGATACACCAGTGACATTTGGAGTAATGACCAGATATTTTAATGATGTACCTGAGGAATACAAACAAGAAACATTTAGTCGAATTCTCTATCGTCATGATGATTCAAAAAATGTTTACTTTATTAATGATTATACAAAGCAAGTATTCCAAGCTAAAACAGATCAAGATATTCAATCAGAGTTATCTAACTATTATGATGATACAAAATTCCACTTAGTCGAATCATATATTTTAAAAAATAAACAGATTTTTATTGAAGTAAATGATCTAGCATTAGAAAAACAAACTTATCTGATGGAACAAATTCCAATGAGTTTTTATATTACTCAATTGTTTGCGAATCCTTCAGAATTAAGAAATAGAAGTGATGGACAATCCATTATATATAATGATAATCTATCCCAATTAAAAATGGATCGTTCTACGAATGTCATTTCCTATTATCAGAATCGAGTGGATGATGAACAGTTAACAACAACGGTTCATTTACAACAATCATTTGCGCAAATGAAGAAATTAGGCGGATGGAAATTAGGAATGAGTTTTTCGGACTTTGATAGTGAACGAAAAATTGTAGAATATATGCGTTATGTAGGAACGTATCCAATTCTTTCAAATGCGAAAGAAGGGTTATCTCAATTTATAATTACAGCAACAGGAATTGAAAAAATGCGAGTTTCTTCTCTAATTGCAGAGACTCCAATTCCTTCAAAAAATGAGTCTGTTGATTTAATGAGTGGAAAAGAATTAATGGATCAAATTTTAGGAAAAGGAATTGCATTAGATACATTAGAGGATATTCGTTTAGGGTATGCTTGGCAATTAAGCCGAGAAAGTAATCAAGTTGTTGAGTTTGTTCCAAATTGGTTTATCAAAATCGATCATAAATGGAAAACTTTAGAAGAAATTTCTTTACCAACATTGGATCAAGGAGGAGATAGCGATGGATTTTAGACGATCAACTTTAGTATTAATTCTTAGTTTTCTCTTTCTAGATATCTTTTTGTTTGGAACTTTCTGGCAAATGAAAAAAGAAGTAAAAAGTCCTTTGAATACAAGTATTAATGTGATGGAGCAAATGAGAACGGATGGAATAACGGTGACAGGAGTAAATACGACGGTAGAATCTCTGCCAATTATTCAAATTAGCCCTACTAATATTGAGCATTTAATAAATACGTTACCGAGCCAAGTTGCTACATATGATAAAGGGGTTATTTCTTCTCAATTATTAGCACCGATTCAATTGACATTAGATGCAAATACTACAGCTACAGTGGAAAATTTTGCAGAATTAACAAGTTATGTAGAAAGTGGTTCTATTATTAATGGAAATCAATATACATGGTTTAATTATAATCCGACAACACGTAAAGTAATTTATGCGCAACGTGCGAATCAAATTCCAGTGATGGATGGAAGTAGTCAAATTATTTTTACATTAAATGCGAATAATCAAGTGATTAGTTATGAACAGACTTTTGCTGGGAATGTATCAGTGCTTGGAACTAATCGTACTTTAATTACTTCTCAAAAAGCGATGGAAGTATTATATTTAGCTGGGAGAATACCAACTCGTTCAACTGTTTCTGTTGTTCGATTATCGTATTATAAATCGTTAGCGTTAAAAGATTTATCCATTTACTCTCCAGCTTGGTATGTAGAATTTAAACAAGTAGATGGACAAACGCTCGTTCGTCGAGTAGATGCAATTAGAGGTACTGTATTGACGAATGAAGCAACAGAAACGGTGAATACAACAACACCGTAATAGAACTGTAGCTGCAATAGAAAGGAAGACAATATGAGCGAATCAAGTTTTTTAGTGAGTTTACTAACGAGTGGAAGCTCGGGTAATGCAACGTATATTGAAACACCACAAAGAAAAATTTTAGTTGATTGTGGGTTAACTGGGAAAGCCATTGCAGCACAAATGGAAAAAATTGGACGATCAGTGGCAGATATTGATACGATTTTAGTCACGCATGAACATGTAGATCATATTAAAGGGATCGGAGTATTAGCAAGAAAATATGGCATGGATATTTATGCAAATGAGAAAACATGGAAAGCGATGGAAAATAAAAATATCGGTGTGATTAAGCAAGAGCAAAAATATTTATTTGAACCAGGAGTAACAAAAACTTTTGGAGATATTGATGTGATGAGTTTTGCAGTGTCTCATGATGCAGCTTGTCCCCAATTTTACTCATTTCAAAAAGATCAAAAACAATTTGTGATGTTAACTGATACAGGTTATGTTAGCGAGAAATTAAGGAGATTACTATCTAATGCGGATGCTTACTTAATGGAAAGTAATCATGATGTAGATATGCTTCGTATGGGAAATTATGCATGGCATTTAAAACAAAGAATTCTTAGCGATAAAGGGCATTTATCGAATGAAGATGGCGCATTAGCGATGTGTGAAATGCTAGGAGATAAGACAAAGAGAATTTATTTAGGACATTTAAGCCAAGATAACAATTTGAAAGAATTAGCGTATCAAACAGCTGAATCTATTTTATTACAGCACGACTGTGGAATTCATGAAACTTTTGAAGTCTATCATACCGATCCGTATGAACCGACTGAATTGTTTAGAGTTTAATAGAATTTTCAAAAAATAATGGAATTTTTAACAGCTTTATAACGATTTAATTACATTATCTTCAAACTTTTTTCAAAAAGCTAGATTAGTATAAGAGTGTCAAAAGAAAGCAATAAAGAAATTACTAAAGTGAAAAAGGAGGGGATATTCATGACAAATGAATTCCATGAAGAAGTAGAAAACACACAAGAAAATACAGTATTAAATGAAGAAACACAAGAACGTACTCCAGTAGAAAAGAAAAACACTAAGAAGAAAAAAGCTTTTCGTTCAGGTTTTGTTGGAGGAGTAACTGGCGGACTATTAGCCGTTATTATTGGGTTTGGTGCCATGAGTGCAACTGGAACATTAAACCAATTAACTGGAGCAAAATCAACTGCAACAAGTACAACAACTGTGAAAACAAGCCCGACAGCATTATCTAATAAGGGTGCTGGAGATGTTTCAGATGTTGTTTCAAATGTAAAAAATGCAGTCGTATCTGTGATTAATAAACAAAGTTTAAATCAAAATAATTTATTTGGAAGTAATGGACAAAGTCGTCGACAAAATCAAAAAACAGAAGATAGTGATTTAACAACTGCTTCTGAAGGTAGTGGAGTTATTTATAAAGTTGAAAATGGCTATGCTTATATTGTAACGAATAATCATGTTATTTCTGGTTCTCAAGAATTAGAAGTATTAATGGCAGATGGTACTCGTGAAAAAGCAGAATTAATTGGTTCAGATAAATGGACTGACTTAGCTGTATTAAAAATTAAAGCTGATAAAGTGACAACTGTAGCAGAGTTTGCGAATTCTGATGAAGTGAAAGCTGGTCAAACAGCAATTGCGATTGGTTCTCCTTTAGGAACTGAGTTTGCTACAAGTGTAACGCAAGGAATTGTATCTGCAAAAGATCGTTCTGTTCCAACAGACGTAGATGGCGATGGTAAACAAGACTGGGTTGTAAATGCTATTCAAACAGATGCAGCGATTAACCCAGGGAATTCTGGTGGTGCATTAGTCAATGCAGCAGGCCAAGTGATTGGTATCAACTCTATGAAGATTAGTAAATCTAGCGTAGAAGGAATTGGATTTGCAATTCCAAGTAATGAGGTAGTCTCTATTATTAATCAATTAGAAAAATCTGGTAAAGTGATTCGTCCAGTATTAGGAATTTCAATGGTAGATTTAACCTCTGTTTCTTCTCAAGGTCGTCAACAATTAGAGTTATCAAACGATGTTAAAGAAGGTGTCGTTGTAGCTGATGTCCAAGAAAATAGTAGTGCAAGTAAAGGTGGATTAAAACAATACGATGTCATTACAGAAATTGATGGTAAACCAGTTACAGGAGTACAAACATTAAGAAAAGCATTATATAGTAAAACAGTTGGTTCTAGTATGGAAGTTACATACTATAGAAATGGACAAAAACAAACAACAACTATTCAATTAACAAGCTCAGATAGTCCAAGTTTATAAAAAATAGAATAAGATGATACTATCCACATAGTTATCCACAGAAATGTTGATAACTATGTGGATATTTATTTTAATTGTGTAGAAAAAATAAAAAAGTTTTTTTAAAAAACATTGATATCATAAGCTTTTTAATAAGTTGAGTTATCCACAGAATAATGAACAGTTGTGAATAAGTTTAGTTTAAAACTCATAAAAAAGCCTTTATATCAACGTTTCTATAAGTTTTGGATATCTTTGGATAATAGGATAAAATTGTGGATAAAGTAATCGAACAAGATGTAACAGAAAAATTACAAAAAAAGGGTATTGACCAATATATAGGGGATAGAGTTTGAGTTGGAAACAAAATTTAGTAGCGAACATGTGTACATGTGGATAACTATGTGGATAAGTTGTGAGTTTCTTATAATATTTTGGAAAAAATCTTGAGGAGTTGAAGAAAAGGGAATATACTATTGTTAATAATGGAGAAGTACCCAAGAGGCTGAAGGGGTCGCACTCGAAATGCGATAGGTCGTGAAAGCGGCGCGGGAGTTCAAATCTCCTCTTCTCCTTTTAAGTTATTGATATATCAACGTTTCTAGCCATTTTGTTCCAAGTTTGTTCCAAAATTTAAAATTTCTTTTATTTTTTTTGCTTCAGATACTTTCATTTCATCCAAAATATGAGAGTAAGTTTTTAATGTAATATTCGCATCTGAATGCCCCAACCTCTTACTAATAGTTAACAGTTGAACACCTTGAGATAATAATATACTTGCATGAGTATGTCGTAAAGCGTGGAAAGTCACTTGTTTATTAATTTCAGCACGTTTAAGAGCATTGGCTAAACTGCTGTTTACACCATTGTTAGAAACACGCTCAAAAACTCTATTTGAGTTTCTTGGTAACGTATTTAATATATCTAATAATTTACGAGGTACATCTATGATACGATTTGCATTTTTTGTTTTTCCGTCCGTGTAATCGTTAGTATGCATATAATCAAAACCTTTTTCAATTTTTATCTGCTCATTTTCAAAATCGATACAATCCCAAGTTAAACCTAAACACTCCCCAAACCTAGCTCCAGTATACATAGAGGTTAAAATAATATATCTACTTATCATACTGGTTTTTATGCCATCAAGCACTGCAGTCTCTAATCTTCTAAATTCATCTAAACTTAAAAATTTCATCTCATCATCTTTTGCATCAAGCCCTTTAATTACAACGCCCATCGTTGGATCTATAAATATAATCCTAGTTTGAATTGCATGTCTAATGCATGCTTTGATGTAAGAATGATATTTTTTTACTGTTGCTTTAGTGCGAATAGATGAAAGATAATTAATGAATGATTGATAATTTTCATGATTAATATCTTTCATCATCGGATTATACTTATCACGTAATACTTTAATAATAGTTTCAATTTGTTTAATGCTTCCAACTGAAATTGTATTATCTTTATATAACTTTTTCCAACTCAACATATAATCCGCCAGATAAATTTTCTCTTTAGCGAAATCTTTACCACTCAGCATCTCATTTTCTCGTTTAATACATGCATCTTTTGCTTCAGATTTAGTCTTAAAGCCACTTTGAGACACGGCTTTGTGTTTACCATTATCATAATAGTATACCTTATAAGCCCACGTTTTACCTCGTTTATAGACACTTGACATATTTACCATCCTTTCTATTTATGGTAAAATAGGGCATACCAAATAGCCCTATTTTAGGGAGTTTTTTGTTAAAGCATCGTGCTATTCCGCCAAGAATTGAAGCACGGTGTTTTTTATTATCACTCGAAAATCAAGCGATTAATTATCATTAAAGATAGCGTAATATCAACATTTTTATTACTAATTAGTTTTTATAATCACGCAAATATTCTGATTTTTCTAATCTAAATATCTTTCCATCTCAATTGGAATCCCATAGTATTCCATGATTTTAAATTTATCTTCTATATAGTATTCTTTATGACTCCCATCGATTAATAACTGTACTGCGAACTTATTCGCTTCACACTCGATTTTAATCTCGTTAAGGTGTTTAAGATGCATCAAGCATGGAGTAGCTATTTTGGAATGTAAGATAGCATGTCCTAGCTCGTGAGCTACAACAAAACGTTTTTCTAATTCAGATAAATTTGAATTAATTAAAATAAATTTAATTCTTTTGATTTGCGTGTAGTACCCAAAAACTTCTCCCAAATCGTTTTCAATTACATTTATACCTATTTTTTTGGCGAGAAGAAACGGATCACGTTGATTGTACTTGTGTACTAACGATAATACTTTTTTCTCAATATAATTCAATAAGCATTACTCCTTTATTTTTTGTATTTTTTTGGTGTGAATTTTTCTTTTGATGCAAGTTTTGCAATTCTTACCGCCTGTTCTAATGATGCGATGAGCAATTGGCGAGTTTCTTCATCATATTCAGCTGTATCTTTAGAATATAATCCATCATCTAGTTGTTGAATTAATTTTTCTAAATCTTTTTGCAAATCTTTGTCTTCCTTAGATACAATCTCTTTATTTATGATATCGAGCGGGCTGATTTGTAAAATTTGAGCGTATTTTTGAATTTTATCGCTTCCTATATTGTTAATCATTCCGTTTTCCCATTTTCTGACAGTGCTTTTTCCAACGCCAACAAAATCTCCAACTTGTTCTAATGTTAATCTTAAATTTTTTCTTCTTTCTTTCAAATCAAGCATTTTTATCGCTCCTTTCGTAATAACAGAATACCACTAAAGTGTCCTAGAAACAACTAAATTAACTCAAAAAATAAAAAAAGTTTCAAAAAAGACACATTTATGTGTTGACACGGTTATTTGCTTGTGATACTATGAATGTGTCCTAAATGACACAACTAGAAACGAGGTGATGTAAATGAATTATAATTTATTGAAAGCAAAAATTGTAGAAAGGGGATTAAAAGTAGAAGATTTTATTGATAAAATGGACGAAAATATCAATGGAACGTTCACTAAAACCGTGTATCATAGTAGAATGAGTGGAACAGTTTCTTTTCGAAGAGAAGAAATCGTTGCTTGTAAAAACATCCTAAATTTATCAGATGCTGAAATTATGGATATTTTTTTTAAAGAGTAAGTGTCCTGCAAGACACATTTTTGTGTAGAAAGGAGACAAATTACTAAAAAGATTACGGAAAGAATTCAAGCAGAATGGAGGAATCAGAATGGATAAAGAAACGACAATAAAAGAGTTTCTAGAATTCAGAAGCAAATTTACAAAAAGAGAATGGCACGAATTAAATCAAGCTATTGATGAAAGACTAAAACAAAAAGCCGACCAATTAACACTGGACGACTTGGATTTAGTAGTTATCTCAGACAAATTAAAAAGATTTATCTAGAGACGACTTGTATAAAAATAGGGTGGATACGATAATCCGCACCTCGATAGTTGATGTAAATGTAATCTTGGCTGTACATAGTATTTGCTTTAGGTTTAGTAATTGGTGAATAGAGTTCGGCATTTTCTTCCCACCAAATGTAAGGACTAGTCATATTTGGTCCCATTACACAATCACCATCAGCAGATAAGTTCACCCAATTTCCACAGAGACAAGCATAAATTTCGGTCATTGTTATCACCTCCCTTCAGACACATTATAAGTCTGAAAATGAATGGTAACAATATAAAAACGTGAAAGGAGGAACACCATGCAGACGTACTATGACGAAAAAACAAGAGTGTATAGAGGAGTGGTTTCTAACAATATTACAATTTTGGAAGATGAATTAAGAGAAGCACGATCAGAAATTCTAACTGTGCTTAAAAATCATAAATTAAATTATGAAGTTTCGGAATACTTGTTAAACGGTTTGATTCCTAAATTGAGAGAATCACACAAATACGAACAGATTACGGTTTTATAGTTTGGAGGAATACCATGAAGGAAAAAAGCTCATTTGTGATTGGTAAAAGCAAAATGATTTTTACTAAAAAAGGAATAAAAATTCAATCTCCTAAGGTCGTTATTAAAGGAGATTTGATTAAAGCAGGCAATATATCAGCACATGATATCGATAGCACAAAATTAAAAACAGACTTCTGATAAGAAAGGAGTGATAAAAATGGAGCAAGCAACACTAGATTATTTCGACAAGATTATTGTAGAAGTTATCAAGCGAAATCCGAAGAAGTTTGTGGATCTGATTCAATCTGAAATTACACATACACACACACCAGATTGGCTCACAACCAAACAGCTTTGCGACAAACTTGGAACTACAGTAAGCACTTGGTCGAAAAGTGATATTCGATATCATCCAGTAGTAGTTAATGCCAGAAGAACAGACACGGCTCCATACAAGTACAAATCTGACAAGCTTGAAGCGATTCAAAAAGTTTGGGATGAGAGGAGGTACAGACGTGGAAAAGGCTAAAACTTTTATTATTTTTGTTCTGACGATTACATTATTTGCTACTTACTTCATGCTTTACAACTTATGGATGGATAATCGAGTTTTAAAAAACAAAGTGAATGATTTGGAAAGTACTGTAAGAGTTTATCAAATCATTGAAAAGACTGGTAAGAATGGAGGTTAAGTATGACGAGAAAGGAATATAGAAAAAACAAACTCAGCACATTCAACAAATGGTTCTTAATCAGATTCGCACAAATATTCGCTTATTTCACAGCATTCGTAGTAATAGCATTCTTGTTACTATGTCTGTTTATCGGAGCATCGAATCAGCATTATGAGAAACTTCAATTAATACAAACAGGACAATATACAGGGGAGAGATGATGAAACAAGATTCAGTGATTAAATTAATCAAACTAACATTAAAAAACTTTGAAGAAACAAACGATGTAGAACATTTGAACGATATTATTCAAATCATTTTTGAATACAAAAAAAGCCAGCAAGGGCAAGTTGCTGACTAAGTAATAATATCTTTCTTATATTATAACACAAAAAAAACGAAAGTAGAGGAATAGAACATGGAACAAAAAGAAAAATTTATTGTATTTCGCGAGAAAACAGTTGGTCAGTATTTAGCAGATTATAAAAATCAAGGTACTTTAGCTTATGAAGCTAATTATGTTGATGATATTGCAAAGGCAGCGACTATCAATTTTACAGCGTATAAGGACCAAAAACAAAAAATGAAGTTACTTGCTAAGGCCTTTGATTGTGAAATCTTAGTAGTAGAAGCAACGTATGACTTGAAAAAGTTAAACGGGGAAGAACCTCAAGAAATTGCACTAGCAACAAACGGAAAAAGTATTATTGATATATTGCGTGAAGTGGGAATAGAAATGGGATTAGACAAGGCAGGAGAGTAAACCATGAGTGTGAAAATTAATAAACTTGAAATCGAGAATGTCAAACGTGTAAAAGCCGTAGCTATCGAGCCAACTCAAAACGGATTGACAATCCTTGGGGGTAACAACAATCAAGGCAAAACCAGTATTCTGGATTCTATCGCATGGGCTTTAGGCGGTAACAAGTACAAACCAAGCCAAGCCATTAGAGAGGGTTCCATGAATCCACCAAGCTTACGAGTTGAATTATCAAACGGCTTAATTGTCGAACGTAAAGGTAAGAACTCGGATTTAAAAGTTACGGATCCAAAAGGGATTAAAGCAGGTCAACAATTATTGGATTCGTTTGTAGAAGAATTTGCGTTGAATCTGCCTAAGTTTATGGAACAAACATCAAAAGAAAAAGCTAATACGCTACTAAAAATCATTGGAGTAGGAGATAAGTTATATCAACTAGATACAGAAGAAGCGAAGCTATACAACGAGCGTAGAGCGATTGGACAGATTGCGGATCAGAAAAAGAAATATGCTGATGAGATGATGCAATATCCAGATGTGCCAAATACGCTAATCAGTATTTCAGATTTGATTCATGAGCAACAAGCCATTCTAGCTAAGAATGGAGAAAACGCTCGTAAACGACAAAACATTGAGCAAATCAAACAAGATTTGATGCACTCAAATCAACGCATCGAACATTTAAAAGAACAGCTAGAAGAAGCTACAAAACGACACAATCAACTACAAAACGATTTAGATTTTGCCAATAAGGATGCAGAAACATTGCTAGACGAATCGACAGATGAAATTGAACAAAGCATTGCGAATATCGAAGAAACTAACCGCAAAATTAGAGCTAATCTAGATAAAGAAAAAGCTGAAGAAGATGCGAAAGAGCAGAAAGCGAAATACGATGAGCTGTCTGGAATGATTGAAGATATCAGAAAAGAACGTACAGATTTATTGAACAATGCTGATTTACCATTGCCTGGATTAAGTGTAGAAGATGGCGAATTAATTTTCGAAGGACAGAAATGGGATAACATGAGTGGATCTCAACAGTTACGAGTTGCTACTGCTATCGTCCGTAAGTTGAAACCAGAATGCGGATTCGTTCTTTTAGACAAATTAGAACAAATGGATTTAAACACGTTAACAGAATTTGGACATTGGTTAGAGTCAGAAGGATTGCAAGCTATTGCTACTCGAGTATCAAATGGAGCAGAATGTCAAATCATTATTGAAGATGGCTATGTCGTTTCTGATTCAGTAACACCGTTCCAAACAACTGAGCCAATCAAACACGATTGGGCAACAAATTTCTAGAGAGGAGAAACATATGAATATAACAAGAGGTAAACAAGCAAAAGCTCAACGAGTAATTATCTATGGTACTGAAGGGATTGGGAAATCTACTTTAGCATCACAATTCCCAAATCCGTTGTTCATTGATACGGAAGGTTCTACAAGCAACATGGATGTAGCACGTATGGATAAACCAACATCTTGGACGATGCTAATGAATCAGATTGCATTTGTAAAAGTTAATCCAACAGTATGTGACACATTGATTATCGATACTATCGACTGGGCAGAAGCGTTAGCCACCGAATTCGTGTGTTCGTTGCACGGTAAGGTAGGTGTAGAAGATTTCGGTTACGGTAATGGATATACGTATGTACGTGAAGAATTTGGGCGTTTCTTAAACAAGTTACAAGAAATTGTAGATTTAGGAATCCATGTGGTTCTGACAGCTCATGCTCAGATCCGTAAATTCGAACAGCCAGACGAGATGGGGGGATACGATAGATACGAGTTGAAGCTTGGTAAAAAGACAACATCGCAAACTGCACCACTCGTAAAAGAATGGGGAGATATCGTACTATTCTGCAATTACAAGACGATTGTCATGAAAAACGAATCAAAGAAAAACAAGGCTCAAGGTGGACAACGAGTGATGTATACCACTCATACACCTGCTTGGGATGCTAAGAATCGTTTCGGATTACCAGAAGAATTACCAATGGAATACCAAGCCATTGCACACATCTTCAACAAGCAACATAAACAAGTAGTACCACAACCACAGCCAGTAGCAGAGCCTACAGCTACACCAGTAGCTCCAACGAATCCAGTTGTGGAAGAAGTGCCACAAGATCCATTCATTGAGTTATCTACATTAGAGTTGCCAGAAATACTGCCACAAGCATTACGAGATTTAATGCGACAAAACTCAGTAACAACAGAAGAATTACAATTGATGGCATCGAATCGAGGTCACTTCCCAATGGGAACACCGATTGAAAACTTCCCTAAAGAGTATTGGGATGTAGTCGTAGCAAATTGGGAAACATCGATGAAAGAAATTAACCAACATAGAACATTATAGAAAGAGGTACAAAATATGACACAACAATATAATCAACCAGAACGTGAATTTGGATGGGACGATACTATCCAACAAGATGCACCAGACTTTATCTTATTGCCAGAAGGCTTATACAACTTTGTCGTGAAAGGTTTTGAACGTGGTCGTCACATGCCTAATCCGCAGAATCCGGGGAAATTACCAGCGTGTAATAAAGCGACAGTATCTATTGTAGTTACAACAGCTCAAGGCGAAGCAGTATTAAAACATAACTTATTCTTACACAGCTCAACTGAAGGGATGTTATCAGCGTTCTTTGGAGCAATTGGACAAAAGAAAAAAGGCGAGCCGTTAAAAATGAATTGGCAAACAATTGTAGGTGCTCGTGGAGTATGTAAAGTAGGCATAAAAACTTATAACGGAAATCAATATAACGAAGTAAAAGCTATGCTATATCCAGAAGATGTCGACCAGACTAAAGTTTTAAACGGACAACAAGTGCAACAATCGTATCAAGCACAACCACAATACCAACACCAACAAGGTGCATGGAATAACGGAACTGCATTCTAGGAGGTAAATGAATGGAGTTACGACCATATCAGCAAGAAGCTCGTGAGTCCGTTCAAAAGGAATGGGACGAAGGTCGCAAGAAAACATTGTTAGTACTGCCTACAGGATGTGGAAAGACGATTGTGTTTTCTAAAGTAATCGAAGATAGAGTGAAGCTAGGCGAGCGAGTGCTTGTCCTAGCTCATCGCTCAGAACTATTAGACCAAGCGAGTGACAAACTATACAAATCAACAGGATTAAGAACTTCCTTAGAAAAAGCAGAATCCACAAGCTTAGGCAGTTGGAATCGTGTTGTAGTCGGATCTGTTCAAACTTTGCAACAGCCAAAACGACTTGCTAAATTTGATAAACATCATTTCGATTCTATTGTAGTAGATGAAGCCCATCACTGTATCTCAAATGGCTATCAACGAGTATTAGAACATTTCGATGATGCAAATGTGTTAGGAGTAACTGCTACTCCAGACCGTGGAGATATGCGAAATTTAGGAACATACTTTGATTCATTAGCTTATGAATACACGCTACCTAAAGCAATCAAAGAAGGGTATTTAAGTCCGATTAAAGCATTAACGATTCCAATTGATTTAGATTTATCAAGTGTGATGATGCAAAGTGGAGATTTTAAAGCAAGTGATGTCGATAATGCATTAGATCCGTACTTAGAAAAGATTGCAGACGAGATGCTGAATCATTGTTTAGACAAGAAAACAGTAGTGTTTCTACCGCTAGTAAAAACATCACAGAAATTCAAAGATATTTTAAACAGCAAAGGATTTAAAGCGGCCGAAGTAAATGGCGAGTCCAAAGACCGTGCTGAAATTTTAGAAGATTTTGACAAAGGTAAATACAACGTGCTTTGCAACTCTATGCTTTTAACAGAAGGTTGGGACTGCCCAACAGTTAACTGTGTTGTCGTATTAAGACCAACAAAGGTTCGTGCTTTGTATTCGCAAATGGTTGGACGAGGAACACGCTTAGCAGAAGGTAAAGACCATCTGTTGTTACTAGATTTCCTGTGGCACACAGAACGCCACGAGCTTTGCAGACCTGCTCATTTGATTGCTGAGAACGATGAAGTGGCTAAGAAGATGATTGAAACGACTGAAAACAATATCAATGTAGCGTTAGATTTGGAAGATTTAGAGGAACAAGCAAAAGAAGATGTTACTGCTCAACGTGAGCAAGCTTTAGCGGAACAGCTAGCACAAATGCGTAAACGACAACGTAAACTTGTGGATCCGTTACAGTTTGAGATGAGTATCCACGGAGAAGATTTAACGAGCTATGTACCGTCATTCGGATGGGAAATGAGTCCACCAACTAAAAAACAAGTCGAAACATTAGAAAAATTAGGTATCTTGCCAGACGAAATCGATAACGCTGGTAAAGCTCAAATGTTGCTTGATAGATTATCAAAACGACAACGTGAAGGTTTAACAACACCAAAACAAATTCGATTATTGGAACGTTATGGATTTAAAAATGTAGGAATGTGGCAATTTGACAATGCATCTAAATTAATCAATCGCATTGCGGCCAGTGGATGGAGAGTGCCAAACGGAATCGATGTAAACACTTATGTGGGGGTGTAGCGATTGGAAGATAATAATTTACTAGAATTATTAAGCTACATTCCACCAGATAGCTTATCCTACACAGAATGGATAAACGTTGGAATGGCGTTGAAGCATGAAGGATACACAGCAAGTGATTGGGATTCATGGTCAAGAAACGATGCAAGATACCATTCTGGAGAATGCTATACAAAGTGGGATTCGTTTCAAGGCACTAGCTCTCCTGTGACTGGTGGAACTATTTTTCATCTCGCTGTAGAAAACGGCTTTGTTCCACAAACGTTTCACGATGACGGTCGAGGTGCGTTGGATTGGGATGCTTCTATCAAATACGACAATGATTATCAATTATTAGACAAATCATATATTGATGGTAAAGAAATTCATGAGCCTAAAAACTGGAATCCAGTGCAAGAAATCGTCAAATACTTAGATACGTTATTCCAATCAGACGACATCGTAGCATATTCAACTGAAAGCTATGCTAAAACGAATGAAGCTACTGGAGAGGTAGAGAAGTATCTACCTGCCAAAGGGGCATACGATAGAACTGCTGGAGAGTTAATCAATAAGCTATTAAGATGCGATGGGAAAATTAATGAAGTCTTAGGAGACTACAACGAACAGGCAGGGGCTTGGGTGCGTTTTAATCCTATGGACGGAAAAGGTGTCAAAAACGAAAACGTAGCTCAGTTTCGATATGCATTAGTCGAGTCAGACAACATGGATCTTGAAAAGCAAAACGCTATCGTTCGTGAGTTAGAACTGCCAATCGCTACATTAGTGTATAGTGGTTCAAAATCGATTCATGCAGTTGTCAAAATCGAAGCTACAAACAAAGAAGAATACAAGAAACGAGTCGATTACTTATACAAGATTTGTAAGAAGAATGGACTTAACGTAGACGAGCAAAATAAGAATCCTAGTCGATTAAGTCGATTACCAGGATTCTTGCGTGGAGATAAAAAACAATTCATTATCGACACCAATATTGGTAAAACATCGTGGGACGAATGGTATCAGCATATCGAAGACTTAAACGATGAATTACCAGATCCAGAGAGTTTGGTGGATTTCTGGGAAGACATGCCACCACTTGCTCCAGAATTAATCAAAGGAGTATTAAGACAAGGACACAAGATGCTGATTGCTGGTCCGTCAAAAGCAGGAAAGTCATTTGCATTAATCAATATGTCGATAGCAATTGCAGAAGGACATCATTGGTTCGGTTGGGAATGCACGCAAGGAAAAGTATTGTATGTCAATCTGGAATTAGATAGAGCATCGTGTTTGCATCGTTTCAGAGATGTATATAAAGCGATGGGCATTGAAGCTAGAAACATTTCCAATATCGATATCTGGAATTTACGTGGAAAAACTGTTCCGATGGACAAGTTAGCACCTAAATTAATCAGACGAGCTTATAAGAAAGGCTACATTGCTGTTATTATCGACCCAATCTATAAAGTATTGACTGGAGATGAAAACAGTGCAGACCAGATGGCTCACTTTACGAATCAGTTTGACAAAGTTGCTACTGAATTAGGCTCTAGTGTAATCTACTGCCACCACCATTCAAAAGGGTCACAAGGTGGTAAGAAATCAATGGACAGAGCTAGCGGATCTGGCGTATTTGCACGAGATCCGGATGCGTTAATCGATTTAGTAGAACTAGAATTGACAGAAGAAATTCGCAAGCAACAAATTAACAGCACGACTGCCAAAATCTATCAAGATGCTATTAATCAAATGAATAGACCATATATGGAACAATTCGTAGGCTTAGATGATTTACAAAGCTCATACCAAATGAGAAATCATTTTGAGCGTGCAGTTACGAATGTGAAAGATAGAGTCACAGTCAATGATGCAGTTACTGCTCAGACTGCCAGAATCGAAAATAGTACAGCATGGCGTGTTGATGGTACGTTACGAGAGTTTGCCAAATTTAAGCCAAGAAATATCTGGTTTAGTTATCCAACGCATACAGTAGATGAAACAGGTATCTTAGCAGATATTCAGCTAGATGATAATACACCAAGTTGGAAGAAAAATTTAGAGAAATCTGGCAAGAAACAAAGTCCAGCACAACGAAAAAAAGATAGAAAAGAGGCTTTTGAAACAGCGTACTCAGCTTTAAACGATGGAATACAACCAGTGACTCAAGAAGACATGTGCGAGTATTTGGGAATTTCTTCACGAACTTTTAAGAGAAGAATGGAAGAAATTGATGGTTATAAATTGGATGGAAACCTAGTTATTGAAGAATCGTAAATCGGAAAAAATCCTAATTTTTGACATGACAAATAGGGGCACGGCACTGTGGCAGACACGACAAAACTTCCTATTTGTCTGTCTGCCAATCGGAAAAAATCCTAAACAAAATTTTTAAAATGACATGACAAATAGGGGCATTTTTCCTATTTGTCACTGGACAGGCACTGCAAAAATACAAAGTCTTGTATTTTTTAGGTTTGTCTGTCCAGATGTCAGAGCTAGGGTCAGTCAAGGTGGCGTAAGTCAAGCCACCTTGTCCTGCCCTATCTATCTCTGACAAACGCCGAATGGAATGGTAGGAAGTTAATTAAAAATAGTGAGTTTATTCACAAATGAGAAAGGAGAATTTTATGGTAAGAAAAAAACGTGCAAAATCAAAATTTTTAGATGTTGGAAAAAATATGCCAGAGTTATATCACACTTTACAAGATGAAGAATTTGATTGGGATAAGTCACAAGTTTTGAATTGGATTTCTCAACAACCAGAATTGTTAACTTATGTAAAGTATAAGTTAAGTAATGCTGGTTACATCGAATACGATTCAGAAAAAAGAACATGGAAAGGTATAGAAGTACATGATTGAGTTTTTTATTCCAATGGAAAAAATACCGACTACTACTCATCAACAAAAACAAGTAACGTGCAAGAATGGTAAGCCACATTTTTACGAGCCACCAAAGCTAATCGAAGCTAGAGCAAAATACATGGCGTACTTGTCACAGTTTGCTCCACCAGAGAAAATTAAATGTGCTATTCGATTAACTGTGAAATGGATTTTCCCCATGGTAAAAGGTAGCTACAACGGACAGTACAAGACGACTAAGCCAGATACAGATAATCTACAGAAGCTGTTAAAAGATTGCATGACAGAGTTAGGTTACTGGATTGATGATGCATTAGTAGCATCTGAAATTGTAGAAAAATTCTGGGGCGAAACTACTGGGATTTATGTTCGTGTGGAGGAATTGAAATGAGCTTAGATTACAGAGCGTTCTATAGCGATGTCGTGGATTGGATTTATCAATCAAAAGAAGTTGAACGGATAAAAGGTTTCGGAACAGAAGAATACATGGATTGGATAGTCCAGTCAGTTGTGCGGATTTGCGAGAAATACAACGATGATAAATTCGTGCTGAAACAAATGCGTATGCTATGGCAACACATTGACGATGCCGTTAGAAAACAAACAGGAAGTGAGTAAATGGAGAGTAATTTTGGAAAATGTGATACTGGATCTTGTCATACTTATGAGAATATCGAGATTGTAGAAATTGATGGTAAGAAACGAGTGAAAAGAAAAAGAGATGGCAAGCTGATGCATTCTAACAAAGAGGGGGTTAGCCATGTTAATACTAAACGCAAAATTCGAAGACAACGTAACAGTTATTTTGAATCCTAAACATATCGTGATGATTAAAGATTACGGAGACGGAGCTGTGATTAGTACAACACTAAATTCACGCACAGGAATTTTACATGTTAAAGAATCAAAAGAAGAAGTGATAAGAATGATACAAGAGGAGATGCTTTATGACGATGAATTTTAGAGAAATAACAGATTATATGTATCAAATTTACGAGAAGAAAAATGCTGATTATGGAGATAGCTTTAGCAAAACGTTTGATGAATTTGGCTTAACTGCATCAGCAATTCGTATCAATGATAAAACAGAACGATTCAAAAAGCTTATTAAACAAGATGCTCAAGTGCAAGATGAGTCAATTAAAGATACGTTGCTGGATCTGGCGAATTATGCTGTGCTGACTCTAATGGAGATGTCGAAACATGAAACTCACTAAAAAACAATTGAAAAAGAGAGTTACAACAAAACGTGATTACGATTATGAGATGGCAGTTACTGGAATAGTGTTAAAAACAGTTATCTCAGCATTTAGTAAGGTACTGCATGATGATTACGGATTTGGTAAGAAACGACTCGATGCAATTAAGCAGAAAGTCGATTTTCAATTAGAGTGCATGGCTAAAGAGTATGTAAGATATCAAGATATTCTTGATATGGTAGAAAAAGAAACTGGATTCAATTGGTTTGCAGATGAGGTGTAGTGGAATGAAATTGATTAAGTTAACTGATGTGTGTTGTGGAGATACACTTTATATTAATTCCAACTGTATTTTAAGTTGTGAACATAAATATCATAATGAATCAGAAACGTGGTATACCCGCGTAGGTCTGTTATACGAAAATAGATTTGAATTTTGGTACGTAAAAGAAACCATTGAGGAGATTCAATCTCAATTAGAGGGTAAAACTAATGATAACAACCAAGTAGGTCAACGTATCAAAGATATTCGATTGGAAAAAGGAATGTCCATGGAAGAGTTTGGAAAAAGATTTAATACAAGTAAAGCTACTGTAAATAATTGGGAAAAAGGTAGAAATTTACCCAATAAAGAAAATCTAAAAATAATTGCAGACTTAGCAGAAATGACAGTACAGAAATTGTTAGAGGGGTAGAAGAATGCACAATAAAAGAATTAGACGGATATTCCTGGAACACATTCAAGAATTGGCTGATGTCGATTCGTTGCAAATTTATGTTCATATACCTAAACTTTTTACGAGTTTGGAATTTGTAGAATATGATTGTAAAACATTATGTCGAGTGATAGGTAGTTTTATATTGCCGTTTGCATCAATGAAAAAGGTGGTAAATTATATTCAATTTTGCGAAGGTCCATGGATCATGATTGAGTTGACAGAAGAAACGAAAGAAATGCGAAAGTACAACGAAAACTGGTTAGTAGATTATGTGGAAGGAATGGAGAAAAAATAATGGAAATAGGAGCAATTTTGAAAAATATTAGACGTGAAAGAAATATGAGTCAAGCGGAATTTGCAGAATTTATAGACGTGAGTGAATCAACTATTTGCAATTGGGAAAAAGGGAAATTCACTCCAAATAGAACAGGAATAAAACTTTTAAATGAAAAATTAGGGATTGATTTTTCTGATTTAACAAAAGGAGTTAATAATTTTTATCATTTGAAAACAATATTAAAACAGATGCCTCAGGAATCAGTACTGAAAATATTCGAATCGAGACAACTAGAAGATTTAGTAGATGGATTGAAATGGACGATTGTAACAGGTCATACTAAAGATGAGATGATGTATATCGGTTTAATTACAATGGGGTTGATGGAACGTTGTTTTATGAATGGTTTTGAGTTTGAAGCTTGTTTATCAATGGCGATTAATCAAGTGAATAAGGAGTAGAAGTAATATGAGTAGAATCGAAGAATTAGAAAACGAAATTAAAGTACTAGAAAACAGAAAAATAGAATTACTGAAAGAGTTGGAAGGTGAGAAACAGAAAAAAGTAGAATGTCCCTTTAAATTCGGCGATAGATATTTTTTATTGTCCGACAATGGAATTGTTGTAGATGCCGTTTGGGAAGATTACAAATTTGACAATGATGCGTTGTCACAAGGTAATGCATTTGAAATTGAAGAAGAAGCAGAAAAAGAAAGTGATAGACGTGTCTTACTTACACGATTCAGAAAATTTAGAGACAAATGCAACGGCGATTGGAAGCCTGATTTTAAAAATGATAATTCGAGTAAATATTATATTGCTTTTCATCATGACGATAACACGATGACAATATATTCTTATTTGAGTATTGAAGAATTTAATTTGTTCGGCTATTTCAAAGAACGAGAAGACGCAGAACGTGCAATCGAACTGTTTGGCAATGAAATCAAAAGACTATTTGTGGAGGGATAGAGATGAGCGTTTTACGAGAAATTGTACAAAAAGTAAAAGAGTTACTAGATGATTTAGAAACGTTAGAAAAAGAAGAAAAAACAACGGATTTTGAATATCCATTTAAAATCGGAGATACATGTTTTTTTATCAATGTCGTTGGAGAGCCAGTGGAACGCAAATGGTCTAATCATGTTTATGAAGAAAATGCTTATAAACAAGGACATATTTTTAAAACTAAACAAGAAGTGTATAAAGAACGTGATAAACGTGACTTACTAATGAGATTCAACGAGTTTCGTGATAAGTGCAATGGAGATTGGAAGCCAGATTGGGAAGATAAAAGTGAAGATAAATTTTGTATTTTGTTCAATCATGAGTCAAGTGAATTGAAATCGAATTGGTGTTCGTATTCGCAACCTTTTTCAAGTTTTGGCTTCTTCAAAAATATCGAGGATGCTAATCGTGCTATCGAACTATTCGGCGATGAGATTGTTCGATTGTGGGTGGATGAATGAAATTCCTAGATTTATTTGCAGGAATTGGTGGATTCAGACTAGGAATGGAATCTGCTGGGCATGAATGTATCGGATTTTGTGAGATTGATAAATTCGCTAGAGAGTCTTACAAAGCAATTTACAACACAGAGGGGGAGATTGAATTACATGACATCACAACAGTATCAGACGAGTTTATTCGAGGAATCGGACGTGTGGACATTATCTGTGGAGGATTTCCGTGTCAAGCTTTCAGCATTGCAGGAAACAGACGAGGTTTCGAAGATACTCGAGGAACTCTATTTTTTGAAATCGCTAGGTTCGCATCTATTCTCAGACCTCGCTATCTATTCCTTGAAAATGTCAAAGGGTTGCTCAATCATCAAAAAGGGGATACTTTCGAGACCATGCTCAGAGTCTTGGATGAACTGGGGTACAACGTGGAATGGCAAGTGCTTAACAGCAAAAATTTTGGAGTCCCCCAGAATCGAGAACGAGTGTTTATTGTCGGACATCTTAGAGGAGAGTGTACCAGAAGAATATTTCCTATCAGCGGAAAAAATGAACAATCTGATACAAAATCAAAAATAAAGATTATAGGAAATACTAAAAACCCTGAGTGTACAGGAGTTGGGATGCGAAGTAGAGTATATGATTCAAATGGTTTAATGGATACACTGACTGCCACGGATTATAAAGGTCCTAAACAAGTAGCAATTCCTGTACTAACTCCAAATCGAGTAGAAGCTAGACAGCAAGGCAGACGATTCAAAACAAATGGAGAGCCGATGTTTACGCTAACTGCACAGGATCAGCATGGTATTTTGTTACAAGATAAGAAACTGAAAATCCGTGAAGCTACTGCTAAAGGCTATGCAGAAGCTGGAGTCGGAGATAGTGTTAATATCGCTAATATTAATTCGAAGACTAAAAGAGGTAGAGTAGGTAATCAGATTGCAAACACACTGCTTGCATCTGAACAGCAAGGTGTTGTCGGATCTGACTATCGCATTAGAAGACTAACGCCTCGTGAGTGTTGGCGACTGCAAGGATTTCCAGATTCTGCATTTGATAAGGCACAAGCAGTAACATCAAACAGCCAATTATACAAACAAGCTGGTAACAGCGTTACAGTTAATGTAATTGCTGAAATTGCAAAACATTTTAAGGAGGATGAACAATGATTAGTATTAACGATGTAGAGTGTAAATTTTTAGTGGATACTAATGAGGGTAATTACGTATTAACGAGATTGATTAGAGCAAAATGGAATGGTATGACAAAAGAAGAAAGAAGTCACTATTGGACTGCTAACGAATATATTATTCGTGTAAACGCCCGTGCATTATTACGCGAATTGTACGATAGAATCGAAGATAATTATTATGACGATGAATTGTCGGAACGATTATGGGCAGATACACCAGAACGTTTTGTTCAGATGTTGCAATTAATATTAGATGGGATTAGTGAGTTCCCTGCTGCTAATGTGTTAAAACGAGATGAACAGATTGACCCAACAATTGATTTGGAGGATGAGGAATGAGTAAAGTGAAAGTGTATACTACAATCGATTGTCCGCAATGTATGATGACAAAGAAATATATGGATGCATTGGATATCGAGTATGAAACGATTGATGTAACGAATAACGAGGAAGCTAGAGAGTATGTTAAGTCGTTAGGCTTTCAAACGTTACCAGTTGTAGTAGTAGAGAATGGCGAAGCTTGGTTTGGATTCAGACCAGAGAATATTGATTTGATAAAGTAGGTGATGCGATGACATTAAGTAGACGACAAATAGCTTATTTAGAAGAATTATTCGAGGATTATCATAATTATCCACAACGAATCTTAAACAGAAAAGCTGTATTGTCTGCACACGAGCCAGATGAAAATGTTGGTGGAGGTAAATCTAGTTTTATTAGTAAACCTCAAGAAACAAAAGTTATAAGAGAACTAAGTGATACAAGATTACAATTTCTAGAAAAAGTGTATAATGCACTCAATAGTATTATTGAAGAAGCATCCGAGGATACGTTAAAAGTTATTAAATGTAAATTGTTTCGAAATGATGGTAATAACGAATGGACAACTGTCGCTACTATTCTTGGATTCAGTAATAAAAAAGTATACAACATTCGAAATAAAATGCTAGAGAAATTCGGCAACAAAATCGGTTTGTGTAACACTATGGATGAATAATGAGGGGTAAAAAAAACGAGTATCATTTTCCTTCATTTAAGCGTATATTAATAGTATAGAAATTGTGCGATAAGCCAGATTTTTTGGTCTCCTTTCCTTATTTTTTTGCTGGCTTATCAAACTGTTAGAGTCTTCTGTTATGGAAGGCTCTTTTTATTTTATTAGATAGGTGGTGGAAAATTGGCACAATTGACACTAAAACAAAAGAAATTCGCTGATGAGTACATCATCAGTGGAAATGCTATGAAATCAGCTGTTGAAGCTGGTTATTCTGAAAAATATGCAAAATCTCAAAGTCATAAATTGTTGGAAAATGTTGGAATAAAAAATTATATAGATGAACGACTAGCTCAACTAGAATCCGAAAAGATAGCGGATCAGCAAGAAGTGTTAAAATATTTGTCTGCAGTGATGCGTGGAGAAATGACAGAACAAACGCTTAAAAGTGTCGGAGAATCCGGACAAGTGATTACTGAGATTGATGTCGGAGCTAAAGACAGAATCAAAGCGGCCGAGCTATTAGGAAAACGATATAGATTGTGGACAGACAAATCCGAAGTGGAAGTGACTGGGGCGGTGGTGTTTACGAATGAATCCGACATACCAGATTAAGCAAACAGATACAGTCGTTAATCTACCAAAGATTGTCGGATCTGGTTACGGTGCTTTTTGGAAATCAAGAAATTTCTATAGAGTCGTTAAAGGTTCTCGTGGTTCGAAGAAGTCAAAGACAATCGCATTAAACTTTATCGTTCGTTTATTGAAGTATCCGTGGTCGAATCTACTTGTGGTTCGTAGGTATTCTAATACGAATAAACAATCGACTTATACAGATTTCAAATGGGCAGTGAATCGTTTGAAAGTAGCTCATAAATTTAAGTTTAACGAGTCGCTACCAGAAATCACTGTGATTGATACTGGGCAAAAGATATTGTTCCGAGGATTAGATGATGAGTTGAAAATCACATCAATTACGGTAGATGTTGGTTCGTTATGCTGGGCTTGGTTTGAGGAGTGCTACCAAGTCGAAACGGAAGACAAATTTAGTACAGTAGTAGAATCCATCCGTGGTAGCATCGATGCACCAGATTTCTTCAAGCAAGTAACTATCAGCTTTAACCCATGGAACGAGAGACACTGGCTTAAGAGAGTGTTTTTCGATGAGGAAACAAGGCGTGATGATACATTTGCTATTACGACAACGTTCAGATGCAACGAGTGGCTAGACGATGTCGATATTAAGCGATACGAGGATTTATATATTACAAATCCAAGGCGTGCCAGAATCGTGTGCGATGGCGAATGGGGCGTAGCAGAAGGACTCATTTATGAGAATGTTACGGTTAAGAATTTTAACAAAGATGAGTTACTTGAAAAAGGGCGATATGAATTAGCAATCGGACTCGACTTTGGTTTCACTCACGATCCAACAGCATTATGTTGCTCGTTGATAGATGAAGCGAATAAAGAGATATATGTATTTGATGAAGGTTACAAGATTGGTTTGATTACTAAACAAGTAGCCGAATTAATTAAAACAAAAGGCTATGCCAAATCAACCATCATAGCTGATAGTGCAGAGCCAAGATTAATTCAAGAGTTAAGAACAGAGTACGGTATTAGTCGTATTAAAGAGAGTCGAAAAGGTAAAGATAGCATCATGGCAGGAGTATCCAAACTACAAGGATACTCTATTTTTGTGCATCCATCTTGTACAAATATCATGGATGAATTTTACAGCTATTGCTATCAACAGGATAAAGAAGGTAACTGGTTAAATAAACCAGAAGACAAGAACAATCACTTGATGGATGCTTTACGCTACAGCTTGCAATGTATTGAATCTGGTAAAGCAATCGTTAAGAGTAAATCACTTTTAGGAATAAGATAGGAGGTAAACAATGACAATCACATTAGATAAAGAATTGATGCTAGACGGCATTCCAACGCCAGAAATCCTTGAATACTGTATCAAACAGCATCAGGGAACATTAGCTAGATTAAACAAGTTGTCGGATTATTACGATGGTAAACAAGATATTTCAAATCGAGAGTTTGGAAATCCAAATATTCCAAACCACAAAATTGTAGCCAATCATGCAAAGTATATTGTTGATATTGCTACAGGATTTTTAGTTGGTAATCCGATTGCTTATTCTGGATCTCAAGTCGACAAGATTTTAGATGAGTATAGTCGAATGGATATCATCAGCCACGATACAGAATTAGAGAAAGATTTATCTGTATTTGGGATTGGATACGAGCTAATGTACTTGGCTCCAGTAGATGAAGGAGATACAGAGATTAGAATTAAGTCAATCGATCCAAGAGGTATATTCGTAGTAACGGACGATACAGTCGATAAGAATCCGTTATTTGGAGTGCATTACCAGCAACGCTTCAAACTCGATGGCTCATTGAATTATTACTTAATCAATGTATACACAGAAGATAAGATTTTCACGTATCACGCTAAAGGTTTATCGAAAAGTCAAATGACGTTATTTGAAGAATCTGAGCATTATTTTGGAGCTGTTCCTGTTGTGGAATATAGAAACAACGAAGAACGACAAGGCGATTTTGAGCAACAGATTTCGCAATTTGATGCATATAATCTATTGCAGTCGGATCGTATCAATGAGAGTGAGCAACGAGTAAACTCAATTCTTTTCATTAAAGGCTTTACGCTAGGCGAAGATAATCTAACTCACGATTCGATTATTGAGACTACTGAAAAAGATAGCGATTTGAAATGGCTAATCAAAGAAATCAAAGAAGCTGATAACGAAGTTTTAAGAAAAGCATTACTTGATGATATTCATAAATTTAGTTATATCCCATCAATGACAGACGAACACTTTGCAGGTAATGTATCTGGAGAAGCGATGAAATATAAGTTATTTGGCTTGCTACAGCTTTTGAGTATCAAGACAAGATATATGAGTAAGTCATTGCGTAAACGCCTAGAATTGATGCGTAATATCCTAAATACAAAAGGTTCTAACATCGATATTTCAGATGTAAAGATTACATTCAAACCAAATCTACCAATCAACACGAATGATTTAGCAAGTATCATCAATCAACTAAAAGGTATTTTACCGCTTGAAACATTAATCGGATGGTTACCAGATATTGATGATCCGGCAGAACAGTTGCAAAAGCTTGAGGAAGAACAAAGTAAGTCGATTCAGAATCAACAGCAAGCGTTAGGTAATGGAACACTACCGAAATTCGATGAGGTAGAAGAAGATGCAGAAGGATAGGGATAATGATTACTGGAAAAAACGTGCGATTCGTGATTCTGTAAAGATGTTTTTGAACGCAGAAGAAACTGAAAAGCTTATCGATGGTGCTTATGATTACGCAAAGAATTTGTTAACCAACGAGATATTAGCGTTAGTTAAGAGAGCTAAAACGAAAACTGGTTATGATATAGAAAAGGTCATTAAGCTTTTGAAAGAAGAAGTACCAACAAGCGAATTAATTCTTTTGAATCAAATGGTTAAAACTACCAAAGATAAAAAGACCAAGAAGTATTTGCGAAAAGCATTGGACTTGCTTGCGATTCAATTTCGCATTAGCAGACTTGATGTGCTCCATACAAAAGCGTTGATATTAGCTAAAAAAGTTGGAGAGCAACAAGAGAAGCTAAGCACGAAGCTATTTAAGCAGATTATCGAAGATACTCATACAGAAGAACGGGGTAATCTGCTTGAGATTCGCAAAGAAAAGCTACCAGATCCGGTTATGCTTGACGAGAATAACAATCCTAAGAAGCTGATTAAGCTTACTGAAGATGTGGAAGTCAAGCCACCGAAGGGGAGCGAAGTTATTACTCCTAAAATCATCGACACAAAAGAAGTCGATAAGGCTCAAGTAGATACATTGCTTAAGAGTAGTTGGCATGGAGATAATTACTCTAGCCGGATCTGGAAAGATACGGATCAGCTCGCTAAGAAGTTGCAACAGTTGTTTACTGTAGAGTCTATGACTGGTATGTCCGAACTCGATATGGCGAGAGAAATTGAGCAGTATATGCATGATGCGTTTATGTTGAACAAGAATATAGCAAGGCGATTAATTCGCACTGAAGCTAACAGGTTCCATACTCAAGCTAAGATTCAGCAATGGGAGAAGATGGGGCTTAAGCACGTTAAATACGTTGCGGTGCTTGATAATCGAACATCTGATACCTGTATCAATCTGGATGGCTCGATATTTGCAATGGACGAGCTAGAGACTGGAGTTAATTGTCCGCCAATGCATCCGTGGTGTCGGTCAATTATACAGGCATACTTTGGTCAAGTTATAGCAAAAAAAGAATAGTAAATAAACTAAGACGATTTTTCTAGAGAATCGTCTTTTTTTGTTTTTGTCCAAGCTTTGAAGACATTAAAAGCTAAGGAATTAACAGTCTGGGAAGACTAAAAACATGGAGGTTCTTTATGGACAAAGAAGAAACACAAATCGTTGAAACAGTAGTGGAACAAGAAGTGGCAACTGCAGAGCCTGCTCAGACATTACCAAAAGACGAAAAGAAATATACCGATGCAGAAGTAAACGAAATCATCGACAAGAAATTTGCTAAGTGGAAAGCGAATCAAGAGAAAGAGCAAAGCGAAGCAAAGAAACTAGCGAAGATGAGTGCCGATGAGAAAATCGAATACGAGAATCAACAGCTCAAAGACAAGATTGCGGAACTAGAAAGAACGCAAGCATTGAACGAGATGAGCAAGGTTGCTCGTGGGCTTTTAGCAGAGGAACAAATCAACGTGTCAGATGCGTTACTGGCTCGTTTGATTAGCGAAGATGCAGAAGTGACTAAAGCGACTGTATCGGACTTTATCAAGATGTACCAAGCAGATTTAGAAACTGCAGTCAATGCACGATTGAACAAATCGGCTAAAGTACCAAAAACGCAAAGCAATATCACAGAAACGCCAAAGTGGCAACAAGATTTTTTGAAATAGAGAGGAAGATATAATATATGACATATCAAGATTTAAATACAGCTACATCGCGTGATAAATTTTTAGGAATCATCGAGCAAGTAGTAGCAGCAAATACTTATTCAGCACCATTAGTATTATCCAATGATGCAATCGTGATGGAAGGTCGTAACTTTACAGTTACTAAATCAGACTTAGCAAAATTACAAGATTATAAACGTAACGGTGGCAACCAATACGATTATGCACAAACAGAAGAAAAAACTTACAGCTTGGATCAAGAGAAATACTGGGGTCGTTTTGTAGATAAGTTAGATGAACGTGATTCAAATGGCGAAGTGAATATCGATTATGTAGTAGCTCGTCAATCAGCAGAAGTAGTAGCTCCTTATTTAGATAAATTACGTTTTGATGCGGCCTTAGGTAATGTGAGCAAAAACGTTACTTATACTGAAGAAACAGAAGGAAAAGCTACAGAAGGAAAAGCTTATGAAGCTACATTAGATGTTTCCGTTATTTTAGATGAATTAGGAGTAGAAAAAGAACGTTTATTATTTGTAACTCCAAAATTCTACAAAGCAATTAAGAAAGAGATTGTTAAATTACCACAAGGCGATGCTGACAAAGCAGTTTTAGGTAAAGGTTACGTGGGACAATTAGATAACTTCACAGTTTATAAAGTACCATCTAAATTCTTACCAGGAGTGCAAGCTTTAGCATCAGCTCCAAGTGTAGTGGTATCTCCATTACAGGTAAATGAGACTAAACGTAATAACAACATTCCAGGACAATTCGGTGAGTTAGTAGAACAATTATTATACACTGGTGCATTCGTGTTCGATTTCGACCAAAAATACATCATTTCAATTGCATCTGCTAAACCTGCAGATAAACCAGAAGCTCAAGGAGTTGTTAAAGAACGTAAACCAGCTAAATTTGTGGCAGGTAAAGCTTACAAAGCAGAAGACAAAGTAACTCACGCAGGTAAAGTTTATAAAGCGTTGAAAGCTAATACTGGAGCAACTGCACCAGATGCTGACTCTACTAACTGGTCTGCAGTTTAATAGGAGTTGATAATTTATGAATGAACAGTTAAGAAATCTAAAATTGTTACTCGGTATTGATGCTGAAGACGAAGAACAAGACGAGTTGCTAGAATTGTATTTGAATCAAGCAATGGACGAGATTTTAAGTTTTTGCAATCGTACTGATTTAGTTGGTGGTATGCAATACATTATTCTGGATCTGGCTGTCATTCGATTCAACAGAGCAGGAACTGAAGGAGAGACATCTCGCACTGAGGGCGGGGTGTCTCAATCTTTTATTAGTGGATTGCCAGAAAATATCCAACAACGATTGGCTAGATTCGTGGTTGCTCCTAAAGCAAGGGTGGTTCCATTCCGATGATGCGATTGAAAGTGAGAGATTTAAAAATCGTTTATTTGAAGCGTAAAGTGGTCGAACGTGATAAAGAAGCGAATGTAATTACTAAGTATTCTGAAACTCCAATTAAGTTGAAAATGAATGTCCAATCTTCCGATGGAAGAATGGCAGTTGAACGATACGGAGAGCGATTGAAATACTATAAGAACTGTAAATATCAAGGCAAAGAGCATTTGAAGGAAGGCGATGGTATTTGTGTATACGTAAGTAAAGAATCGAAACCAGACTATTTTATTAAAAGTATTCTGGACTATAGCACTCATCTAAATATCGAATTAGAAAGAATTCTAAAAGAAAATGGAGATTGAGGTTAAAGGAATAGATTCTTTACGAGAAAAGCTTAAGAAGCTACCACAAATACTAAATCAAGCTACTAATCAAGCGATGTTTGAAGTTACTGAAACGATTCGTAGTACTGCTGAAGACAACGCACCAGTCGGTATTTATACAGGCGGTGGCGAATTAAAAGGCAGTATTCATGCCATCGTTGATAATGAAGATGGAAAGATTGTTGGTCGAGTTTGGAGCGATAAGAAACAAGCGATATTTACTGAGTTTGGTACGGGTCCTAGAGGACAAGCAAGTCCAAAAGATTTACCAGAAGGAATTGAGCCAGTTTACACACAAGAACGTTGGTTTATTCCTGCAGATTTGCTAGCACCAGGCGTTGCAGAAGCTTATCATTTCAGACAGATAAAAATTGACGGACAAGTCTTCTATCTTTGCTATGGACAGCCAGCTCAACCTTGGCTTTATCCTGCAATTAAAGAAAACAAAGACAAGATACCAGAAATAATGAGTAAATACATTGAACAAGGATTGGGAGGTGTATAGATGATTGAGATTAAAGAGATTGTTGTAAATTTACTGGACAGTGTTGAGGAGATTGCACTCGTTGCTAAAACTTATCCGAACGACTGGACACAGTTTCCAACAGCGATTTACAAGACATCAGATAAACCATACTCAAGAGATACGAGCGGACCAGAGAATATGACAGAACACACGATTTACATCGAGTTGTATGGTAAGGCGAGTTTAACATCAATTGAGAACACATTAAACGACAAATTTAGAGAGATTGGCTTTACTCGAATCTTACGAAGTGATGGAGAGGATCCAGCAACTGGTTTGATTCGAACAAGCATTCAATACAAAGGAATCGTAGACAATCGTAACGGATTAGTCTATCACGCATAAGAAAGGATGATGACAATGACACAACCAACAGGACTTTTATCAAAAGGCACAACGCTAGCAGTAAAGACTAAAGAAGGCGGTACTTTCGTAGTTTTAGAAGGATTGCAATCTACACCTGAGATGGGTGGAGATCCAGAGAAAGTTGATGTAACAACGTTAGCAGATAGCATGAAACGCTATATCCCTGGTATCAAAGATGCTGGAGATTTAGCGTTTAAGTTTTTATATGACAACTCAAGCGAAAACACTGCTTATCGTAAGTTAGTAGCGTTAGAAAAAAGTGGAGAAATTGCTGAGTTTAAAGTAACTTATCCAGATAACACTGCTCATACATTTAACGCTGGTGTGAACGTAAAAATCGCTGGTGCTGAAGTGAATGGAGCTTTAACATTTACAGCAAACTTAACAGTAAACACTGAAATTACAGTAACAAATGCATAAGGAGAGATTAGATGGCTAAGAATACAACAATTACAATTGCAGAAAAAGAATATATTTGCCGTTTAGGAGCACAACGAACTACTGAAGTTGAAAAGAAATTGAACAAATCAATTACATCAATCTTCTTGACTCCTGATGGAGACATTATGTTCCCTAAATTAGGCGAAATGTTATTTGTTCTACAAAAATCAATTATCAATCACGTATTAAACGAGAAAGATATGTTAGGGTTATATGATGCTTATGTTGCAGAAGGTGGCTCATATGTCAAATTGATGGAGTTTTTACAACAAATTTTGGATAACAGTGGTTTTTTCGACAAAGGTTCGGACGAAACGGAAGCGAAGGAAACGACAGAGACAGCGACAGCGGAACAGGACAGCCTGTTCTAAAAACATACAAGAATTTCACAGAGCTATTGGAAGATATGTTTCCAGTAGCTCTTTCTTGTGGTGTGAGAGCATTAGAGTATTGGGATATGACTTATCTGGAGATTATGGAAACTATTTATGCATATCGAGAACAAGAACGTATCGAGTTACAAAAAATAGCAACAATGAATCATAAGCTATCACAATTGATAGCAATTGGATTCAATTCTCCAAAAGATATGCCAAACATATACGATGCTTATCCATCATTATTTGAGAAACCAGTCGAGACTAAACAGGATGATTGGCGAATCATGAAAGACCGAATCAGTGCTTTCGCACAGGTTCACAATAGAAAATTAGCAGAGGAGGGAGAAAATGGAACTAGATAAACTAGAAGTTGTCATCACAGCCGATGACAGTGATGTCTCCAAAGACCTCGAAGCCGTACTTGCGAAGTTTAACGCTTTCTATTCTAAATTGAAGAAACAAGCGAAAGAAAATGCAAATGCAATCCAAGATTCGTTCGGATCTGGAAAAGGTACGGAAGAATTAAGTAAGTCTTTTGCAAAATTTAGTAAAGACACTGCTGAAAACTTCAAAAACTTAGCTAATGCTACTAAGCAGTTGTCCGAACGGATGGATTCACATCTTGGTAATTCCGCATCTAAAGCCAAAAGTAAAATCGGCAAAGATGTTGCTGATATCGTGCGAGATGTCGAAGATAAGATAAAACAAGCAAACACCAAGCAAAATCTTATCGGAGAGTTGAAAAACAAACGTAATACTCTAGCTAATAGTGGGGATACACTCGGAGTAGCTAAGATTGATGAACAAATTGCTCGTTTAGAATCTGCAATGAAGAAACTCCATCAGAGTGCCGTGGATTCAGTATCTGATATGAAAAAAGAGTTTGATTCGATTCCACAATCATTAGAAGAAATTGCTAATGCGATGGAGAAAAACGAATACAAAATCTATCAAGCTCAACAGCAATTAAAAGATATGCAAGAAAAAGATCCACGATACATGAAAGACGAAGCTCGGCATAAGCACGAGAAAGCCCTACTCAGTCAACAAGATAAAGTAGATAAACTCATTGCTGAAAACGACCGTTTAATGAATGTATATTCAAATCTGGAATCACGTTCTTTGCAGTTGAAATCTGCATTAGAAGGCGTGAATACTGAATTAGCGAAGCAGAAGAACTTAACTGAAAATATTCAAAACTCTGCACCGAAAGCAATACCACGAAAATTTGGTAGAAGTAGAGGTGTGCAATCTACTCATTTTGATAAGATGCAACGGACTGCAGAGAAGATTAGAAAACCAGTCGGAGAATTTAAAAAAGCTAATGGCATATTAGGTAGATTTGGAAAGATGAAAGCTCCTAAGATGAATTTTTCTCCATTCAGACGAGGTGGAAATATCTTATCTGCATTTACTAGACGACTATTAATCGCTGGATTGGCTTATAAGACATTTAAGTCTATGGCTAGTTATGTTGGTGGAGCTATTGCAATGAATGAGCAATTAGCATCTAGCCTAAACTCGATTCAAGTTAACTTAGCTACTGCCTTTTATCCGATTATTCAAGCAGTCATACCAATTCTTCAAACGTTGATTAGTTGGCTTGCAACTGCCATTGGATGGTTAGCATCGTTCATTTCACTATTGTTTGGAACAACCGTTTCAGCATCTAGAGCTGGAGCTAAAGCAATGACTCAAGCGATGGGTGGAGTTGGAGATTCTGCTGGAGATGCAGCAGATGACACCGAAGATGCGGCCAAGAAGATGAAGCAGTCGTTTTTAGGTATTGATGAGATTAATACACTGGATCAAGACGATGATGACGACAAAGGAAAAGGTAAAGGTAAAGGCGGTAAAGGTGGCGGTGGTCCTGCAGGAGCATGGGACTGGGATATACCAGAGCCAGAGCTACCGAAATGGCTAACGAATATGCTTGATAAGATTAAGCCATTCCTAGAAAAGATGAAGAAACTGTTTACTGACGGATTCAAGAGTGCGTTTAATCCTAGCGGAATTGACAAGATGATGCAAGCTTTCCAAAGAATCGGTAAGAATCTGCAAGAAATCTTTACAAATCCTAAGCTAGTCAACGCCTTTAGTAATTTTATTGACAAAACAGTATATGCATCTGGTCAAAAACTCGGTGCATTAGCAAACATCGGCTTGTCGATAGCAGAAAATATTGTCGGTGGATTCGATTTGTATCTTGAAAATTATAAAGGTTTCATCATTGATAGATTTACCAATATCTTTGATTCCATGGCTCGAATTAATGAGCTTGATGGAATGCTATGGGAAGCAATTGGTCGATTATCTGAAGTGTTTAGAAGTGATTCAGCAATGCAGATTACATCTGATATCATTGCGATTTTCGCTAATGCTTCTTTAGGAGCAATAGATATTTTCTTGAAAATTGCATCAGACTTTAAAGAAATGATGGTACTGCCAATTACAGAAAATCTAGGAGTTTTGCAAGAGGTGTTTCAAGGTTACTTGGATGCGTGGGTACCAATTTTTGACTCAATAGCAGATTTAGTTACTCATACATTTAGCTCGTTTAGCGATGTATACACTGAGCATATTTCGCCATTTTTTGACGGTATAACAAACAGTTTCATTGCGATTGTCGGAATCATTGGAGAGTCTTGGAAAGCCAATATTCTGCCGATTTTAACGGAATTTGGAAATAAATTCAAAGAAGTGTATGAAGCGTATGCTAAGCCAGCCATCGATAATATGATGAGTTTAATTGGGCTATTAGGAGATAAGTTGCAGAAATTATGGAATGGTGTTATTGATCCGTTCTTAAGATGGGTAGCATCGAATATTCTTCCTACATTAGCACCGATTTTTAAAGCTGTAGGAGATATTTTCCTTGAGCTATTTAAATTAGCTAGTAAAATCTTCAACGACATTATTGATGTGATGAAAGGCTTGCTTGAATTTGTCGATAATGTGTTTTCTGGGAATTGGGAAGGTGCAATGCAAGCCATGGGTCAAGTCGTGAGTGCATTTGGCGATATGTTCGCAAGTGTATTTAATGGACTAGCAAATATCTTCAGGTCAGCTATTAATGGCGTAATTGGCTTGATTAATGGATTCATTGGTGGATTAAACCAAATTAAACTTCCAGATTTCTTAGGCGGTTTCAGCGTAAGTCTTCCTTACATTCCATACTTAGCAAAAGGTGGAATTGTGGATTCTCCTACACTTGCTATGGTCGGAGAAGCTGGTAAAGAAGCAGTAATGCCACTAGAAAACAATACTGGTTGGATGAATGTTTTAGCTCACAAGTTATCTGAATTGATGCCACAACCGCAAGCTCCAAATGCTCCTATGGGAGATATTGTCGTACAAATTGGCGATAGAGAGTTTGGTCGATTTGCGATTAATGAAATCAATCGAGAGCAAGAACGAGCAGGAAGAACATTACTTTATGTATAGAGAGGGGACAGTAAATGAGTACATTAACAGTTAATGGGGTAGCAGTTGCTGTCCCTAAATCTTTTTCCGTTGCGGTTACGGATGTGGATGGCAAATCCACTCGTAACAGTAATGGCGATATGATACGAGATAGAATCACAATCAAAAGGAAGCTTGAATGTGAGTGGGGTCCATTGACTCAAGAAGAAATTTCTACATTGTTGAATGCGGTATCTTCAGTATTCTTTAGCGTAAGTTACCCAGATCCATTAACTGGTCAAACGACAAAAGAGTTTTACGTTGGAGATAGAACGGCTCCAGCATATTCTTTTAATAATAAGTTTAGACCATGGAACGGATTGTCAATGAACTTCATTGAAAGGTAGTGTGCTTATGAGAGAATATAACAAGGCAATGTTTGGTAAAAATCGGACTCTTGCTATTCGAGTAGGCAACTACACTTCAAGAGATATCAATGATGCATCGTTTAATTACGGATTCAACGCAGGCGATACTTACACAACTGGTGGAACAATCGTAGGGACAAGCAAGATTAGTTTCTCAAGTATCATCACTACATTTAATAAGCTTGATAAATTGTATCCAGAAATCGGTATCCTAGTAGAAAATACGATGGATTGGACGAAGATGGGCGAATACTATATCGATGATATTGAAATAGATAGAAACAGTAATACGACTACATTAACGCTTATGGATGGAATGTATAAATTCAATCAGCCGTACGTAACGGATCTGAGCTTTCCAGCCACGGTCAAAGATGTCATTACTGAGATGTGTACCAAACTTGATGTAGTATTGCAGAATCCAGACATTAGCGTACAGGCGTTACGATATACGATTAATGAGAAACCTAAAAAAGATAAAATCACGTTTAGAGAAGTATTAAGCTCGGCAATCCAGTTGATTGGGATGTCGGCTTTTTTTAATAGAGATGGCAAACTTGAGATTCGTGGTTTGGAAGAATCCAACATCCAGATTACTTCAGATAGCTATTATTTACACGGATTGAAGAAAAGTGAAATTGAGTATCAAATTGCTGGGATAACTTGTAAAGCAGAGAAAGCTACTTACACCGTTGGGTTACGTACTGGTCGCTCACTTGAGATTCAAAACGACTTCATGACTCAAGGCTATTTGGATGACTTATATTTTAATCTGAAAAACATTCGATATTATCCATATACACTTGAATTTCAAGGACATTTGAAGCTTAACGTAGGGCAATGGGTCACAGTCGTTACGAATAAAAATGAAACGTATAAACTGCCAATCTTCTCATTAAGTTATGACTTCAAAGGCGGTTTAAGTAGCAAAATTAGTGCTGATACAAGAGCTGGTAACGATGCTCAGTATTCTTATACTGGTTCGTTAACAAAGAAGATTGAACAAGCTTCAATGGAGATTGAAGATAGAGTGCAAGCTCAATTAGAACAAGCTGATAGAGAATTTAATGAAAAAGTTGAAAAAATTCGTAAAGATGCTGAGGAGAAATCCAAAGACTATCAAGCAGAGCTAAAAGAAAAGCTAAACGAGATTTTTGAAAATAGTAAAGATGCTTTTTCTGAGAAGTTAAAACAAGAATTTGAACAACGGCTAACGAGTCGAGATTCGGAAATCGAGAAGAAGTTAAATGCTATTTCATTTGTTGAATTGGAGAAGTTGAAGCGTGAAATCGAAGAAACTGCAGAATCTGCTCGGATCAATGCAGAATTAATCGGTGGAGATGGTGGGAAACGATACAACAAGAACAGGCTTGATGGAGCTTTTAATCGAACGATTGAGCTAGGTAGAGATTACATCGAAGTTGGTCATAACGGAGAAGGATTTGAAGTTGGTAAAGAATATACCATCAGCTGGAGTGCTGAATGTACACCATACGGACATAGAAACGTGACATTGAATGTGCCATCTATTCTATTTGTAGAAGGTGGACACGTAATTTTAAGACCGACAGATACAAGATTCCCAAGTATCGAACACGATATTAATAGTGCTAGTCGAGTCGTGCCAATGGTGTATTACGGAGACTACAATATCGAGTTTAGTGGTAATTGGTACAGACCAAAAGTCACTAGAAAGACTGTATCAGCAACCATCGAGGAATTGAGCTTAGATTTCGAATACAAAGCGATAATCGATAGTAATGGAGATAATCGAACAGAAACTATCTGGAGTGAAAATCCACAAATTATAATTGATGGGGGGAGTGCATAATGACAGAAACGATTAGTGCAGAAATAATTAGTGCAGTTTTACAAATGAAACGTATGACTCGTGAACAGTGGCGTACTAGTCAATATATTCCTAGAGAAGGTGAGCCTGTATGTGAAAGTGATACTGGATTTATGAAAGTAGGAGATGGCACACACCGTTTTCCAGAATTGAAATATATGAGTGGTCCACAAGGGGAACGAGGTATTCAAGGTATACAAGGCCCACCAGGACGAGATGGAGTCGTCACATTTGAAAACTTAAGTCAAGCACAACGTAACTCATTGAAGGGCGATAGAGGGGAACCAGGACCCGCAGGTCAACCTGGGCCCGCTGGAGAACGTGGTCACTCATTAACAGCTAACGTGCGTATTGAAGGGAACTATAGAAACGGTGTTAACAGTCAATTATATGTGATTGCAGATGTGTATTACGATGGAGAACGATTGACACGAGATTATACAGTCGATTTTTATTATCGTGGATTCGGTAATAATAACTGGACTCCCCAATTAAACCAACGTCCAGACGCTAATGGTAAGTTTGCACAATGGAGTCCAGCACAACGTAGTGGTGGGTATCTTGAAGTATATATTGTTGTGACTTATCAAGGAATTAAAGCGGCTGCTAGTACACGATTAGATAATGTACAAGATGGTGCTAGAGGAGCAGATGGTGTTGTAAATTATGCTAGTGCAGAAGCACAACAAACATTGAGTGCGTATGCTAAAAAAACTGAAACACCTGTTTATCGTATCGCAAAAGGAGATATTTCAGGAACTGGAGAAGGTGGGACTGAAACCATCGATAAAAATTTTATTTTTAATTCAGATGGAATTAAAGTCGGAGATATAGTTCAAGATATATATGTAACAGAATCAGGAACTCAAGAAGGATTTTGGAAAGTTACTAATGTAAACGGTAATAGAATCACTGTAAATGGTATTGGTATGCGTAATGTAACCTCATACAGTGATATAACACGCAGAATCACAACCTTAGAAAACCGCCCAGCCACACCTGGATTCGTAAACCAGAAAACTGGTCAAGCGATGAACTACTGGATGGGCAGCAAAGCCGAGTTTGACGCTATTAGGAATAAAGACGCGAATACAGTCTATGATTATTACGAGTAGGTGGTGGAGTTATGGCTAGAAGCGGTATTTATGTAAACGGAAAAGAGATTGTAGCTAGGTATGTTGGGGATAATTTGGTGTGGAGAAAAGGAGTGGATATGCTGATAGCAAACATTACAACAGACTACATAAATTATAATGAGTATTCATTATTATCTATTGTGAGAGGTAGTTTTGTAACGTTGCGTCAAGCTACATTTTACAATGTGAAGTTGGTTATAGATGGTAACGTTTTTCCTTATTTAGCAGATGAAGTCACGTTAAGTCCTAACAATCCAATAGCACGAATTAAGTTTGCACGTTGGAGTGATCTTCAAGATTTTGAAATTATAACTAGAAGAAGCAGTCATCCAACTATAAGAATGTTTATAAAGGAGTAATATATGCACACAACAATACAAAATAACAAGAATCCAACACAAGAATTAAATGGTAGATACTATCAAACGTTTACGCCAAGAACACCACAAGAATTGATAAAAATCCATCACATGGGCTGTGTCGGAAATACTGAATTGAGGAATATTCAGATTGAAAAAGGCAATACACCAACAGCATTTGTCGAGCCGAAAATTACACAAATGGAGACATCTGGTATCCTCAATGATTTGAGGGCGTTAAATCTGATGTTGACAGATGTGAATAGTGACTTGTGGGGTAGAATCAAAGCCAATAACAAAGGTATGCTGACTGAGTTTTTTGATTCAAGTGTTAAAAGTGCGATTGCAACATCGGCTAACAACATTATGCAACAAATCAATAGTACGTTAAATGGCGATTATTCATCATTTAATCAACGCTTAGATGCATTGCGTTCTACAGTCAAAAACGAAGCAGTCTCGAGTACAGTAACGCAATTAGCTGATACTTACGATAGAAAAATTGCCTCAGCCAACGAGAATGTCGTATCACGAGTCAATCAATCGATAAGCAATGTTACAACATCTGTACAGGAGTTAGAGAAAGGAGTCGTTAAGCGTAGCGACATTTCAGTTACATCGGAAGGGTTAAGTTTCGGATCGAGTAAAGTAATCGATGGACAAACGTTATCAAGTATCTTGAACGTAACTCCAAACATGATGACTGCCATTACGAAGCAGATGAAAGTTACAGGCGACATGCTAGTAAATGGAGCTATTACTAGTGACAAGATTAAAGCAAACAGCATTACAGCTGGACATTTAGCAAGTGGAAGCATCAGTGCATCTAAATTAGATGTAGATGATGCTTTTTTTGATACTCTTGTTGCGAAAGATACTTTCTTTACTAAAATGCAAGCTAAAGAAGCTTTTATCCACGCCGTACAGGCAATCGATATTAAAGCTACTCAATTGTCTACTGAATTTTTATCGGCGTATAAAGGACATATAGGTGGATTTCAGATTGGTCAAATTAAAAAGGAAGATATATATGGAAATACAATATATTATCCTGGCAAATACATCACAGGAGATAATCAATTCAAAATCGGAATGAGTAATGGAGATACTGGTTCTCCAGGTAGAGCGGCCTTGTGGGTTAACTGGGGGTCAAACTGGGATGTGTTCCCAGAAAACGGTTGGGTCGTGACTCATGATGGTACGATGTATGCGAATCATGGAGCTTCATTTAAAGGGCAAGTGTCTATCAATGATTCGCTATATATCGAACCGAAAAGAGGAGAATTTTTCTACAAAGGAAAATCGTTAGGCGATTTACTAAGAGGTAAATTACCAATGGATAACATCACGCTTATTTCAAAAGATGAGGATGCCAATGGTTTCTTTGTAGGATTTACAAGTCCAACAGGCAATGTATTCGTGAGGGTGCAAACTTGGTCAGATAGAAGATTAAAAAGTAACATTGCTGAAACAAAAGTAGATGCATTAGATGCCATCAAAAAACTAAATGTATATGAATATGATTTTAAGAAGGATAGTATAGAATACCACAAGAGTATCGGTTTAATTGCTCAAGAAGTTGGGCAATATTTACCAGATGCTCATGACAAAATTGATGGTATTGAAACGTACAGTCCTTTTTTCTTTGTTCCATATCTAGTAAAAGCGATTCAACAATTATCAGCAAAAGTAGAAGAGTTAGAAAGGAAATTAAACAATGAATAACAAACCAACCGCAATTGAGTATTTAGCTCAAGAAATTACACGATTATCTATCGAGAAAGCATATTTGCAAGAAGCATTATTTGCAGAACGTGCTAAAAATGCAGAATTAGAAGAACAATTAACAACTCCAAACAAGAAAGGGGATAAATAATTATGGTAATGACAGGATATGAAGTGAAGAGTAAATTTTTAAAACAAGATATGACAGAAGTAGTGGTATGCAAAGAACTACCATACACATACGTTCAGCGACAATTACCTGGTAATTTGCTAGATAAATCAGACGAGTACTTAATTCAACGTGTTATGGATTTAGTCAACATGGAGTACGATCCATCAAGTGCGATTGCTCAACTATCTGCATTGTCTAACGAAGTTAAAGAACGCTTATCTAAAGTAGATGACTTAGCAGTTAAAACTGAAAAAACATCTGAAACAACACAAAAATCATTACTTGAGTTGACTGAACAAGTATTTAACTTGACTGCTGATTTAGAAGCATTAAAAGCTAGCCATTATGAAGAAGTTGAGCATCCAACAACTGACACAGCTCCAACAGCATCTGAAACTCCTGCAACTACAACACCACAACCTGCTACTGAGCAACCAGTTGCTGAGACTCCAGCACCTACAACAGCACCTACTGAACAACCAGTAGTAACACCAACAACTACAACAACGGAGGTAGAACACCATGACGAAACACCAAGTGCAAGTACACCAAACAACGACAATCAAACAGAATCTACAGAACATCCTAGCACGCCTGCAGATGGCTCTATCGCTAGTGTTTAATCGAGGAGGAGATAATATGCAAAATTTAGTAATGTTAATTGCAATCAACATCATTGAAGGACGATACACTTATAATCGTGTTCATCCTAAATTAAAAAAACGAGTGTTAGAACAGTTACAGTTATCTGGAGTAACAATTAATGAACGAGGAGAGTTAGTGGAATATAAACGCTAATTCTCTTTTTTAGTATGGTTGTAGGAGTGAAATAAGATGAGCGAGAGTGTAATGTTAGCGTTGATTCCTGCCTTATCCGCCATCGTTACTGTTTGGATACAGGCAGGAAGAAAGCGTGATGCGGAGGATATTAATACTAAAATTAATAAAATCCAATCTGTTGTCAATGAGATTACAGAGATAGGAAGAAAGAATAATGAAGATATCACAAAACTAAATAATGGAATTTTAACGATTGAAAGATATCGTTTAGAAGAAGATTTACAAAGAGCTTTAAAACGTGGCTACACGACTAATGAAGAAGTTAGACGATTATCTGAACTTTATGGATCGTATAGTGGACTTCATGGTAATGGATACATTAGCCCGTTATTTGAACGATTTTTACAATTACCAGTGAGAGGATGATAAACATGAATGAAGTAACACAAGTTTTTGTACAAGGAGTATTAAGCGTATTAGTAGTCTTAATCGGATTATTATTCAAAGAATTAAAACGATTTTTAGAAGCTAAGAACGAGCATCTGAAAGCTAAGACGGATCTGAAACAATATGAATTGATGAAAAATATTGCTCAAACAGTCGTAGAAGCTGTGGAACAAGTCTACAAAGATGTAGTAGATGCATCACACGATAAACTAGCATCTGCTGAGAAACGATTGACTAGTGAATTAGAATCTAAAGGCATCTACATTGATGACAATGCTAAACGCATGCTCATTGAATCAGTCGTAAACGGAATGAACGATTTGAAAAATATGTAATTTTTATTAAGGGATAGGTCGAAATGACTTATCCCTTTTTTATTTAGAGTAAGGAGGGCAATATGAGAAAGATAATCAAACGAAAGATTCATATATCCACACATAAGAGAGACCTCATCGATTTTATTAATGACGAGTTTTACTCTCATGACAAGCACAATGCGTTCATTGAATTTACGATGAAATCATTGCCTACAGATAATATTATTGCCTTGTTTTATTTCCAGAAAACGAAAAGATATGTTGAAACAAAAGCTTTTGTTGACGGAGATAAATTTACAATCGAGTTTGATACAAGTCTAATCAATACAGATGAAACTGTTCTGGGATTCATCTATTTTGAGAAAGTAGCTCAATCAGCCGATGTTCATCGTTTCAGTTTTGGAGTAAAAGTATCTGAGATTGATAAGTTACATGATATTCCAATTGAAGAAGCCAAGACAAAACGAGTTGTGGCTATTGAAGATATCGTTACTAAAGCTGAATTAGATGAGTTGTTTAAACGTATTGAAAAAAATGGTGGTACTTATAACGATACAGAAATCCGTAATTCTATTTCTTCTATATCAGAAAGAGTGCAAACTTTAGAAAATAAACCAGACAAAGATACTGTATACGATGATAGTGATGTTAAGAATCGATTGAGTACACTAGAAACTAATGCTAGTAGATATCTAACTGAACACCAGCCTTTGAATAGTATTGAAGAACGTATTCAGCAAGTAGAAACACGATTCAATAATCTTAGCAATATTTATCTATCTAGCCACCAGTCACTGGAGCATTTAGCTAGTAAGGACGCTTTGGATAAAATCGCACAGCGTGTGGAACAGTTGGAACAGAATAGAGGTAGTGATAACCACGACTTTATAACCAGACAGGAACTAGAAGGAAAACACTATTTAACTAGTGTTCCAGACGAATTATTCAATAAAATTTCAGCATTAGAAAACAAACAGGTAGTCACTCAAGAGGAACTGGAAGCAAAGCACTATCTAACTAGTGTACCAGAAGAATACGCTAAGAAATCTGAACTATATAACGATAGTGCGTTAACGGAACGTGTTAGTTTACTGGAAGCTAAAGCGATTGCTAATGGTGCGTATGACGATAAGCCGTTACTGGATAAGATTCGTGCGATAGAAGAACAGTTTAGAAATGCTAGTAATCTGTATTTACAATCACACCAGTCATTAGAACATTTAGTGACTAAAAAAGACTTAGAGGATAAACATTATCTTACTAGTATTCCAGAAGAGTACGCTAGAAAAACTGATTTATATAACGATTCTGAATTAAGAAATAAAATCACACAGTTAGAAACTAATAGCGTAACGAAAGAAAAAGTAGAATCGGTAGAAAATCGTGTGCAAGCATTGGAAAACAAATCTGTAGTGACTCACGAGGAATTAGAAAGTGCAGGTTATGCTAAAACCACAGCCTTATCTGATTATGCTACTAACTCAAAAGTAGAAGCCGTAGAAAGTCGCGTGTTAGCACTAGAAAACAAACCTGCTGTAGTTCCACAGGGATATGATGATAGTGCGTTGAGTGGACGTGTATCTGCTTTAGAGGCTAAAGAAGATAAGGACACTATTTATAACGATGAAGAAATCAAACGTAGATTAACCACGTTAGAAGGTAAAACAGATAATTTCATCACAGGTGTGTCAGTCAAAAAAGAAGGTAGCAACGTTACGCTAACTTATAATTACGTTGACGGTCAGACTAAGAACGTTTCCTTTACGGATTCAGATACAGTCAACGTTGCTTATGATGATAGTGGATTGAAACAACGAATCACTAACTTAGAAAATCGTCCACAGGTAGAAGCGTATAATGACGCAGATATTAAGCAACGGTTAACAGCATTAGAAAACAATCATGTCACAAAAGAACAATTGCATGAAGCTACTGAATTAGATGAAACACAATTCGTGAGTCCAGAAGAATTAGAAGCTAAACATTATCTAACCGCACAACAAGCAGAAAGTGTGTATGCTAAGAAATCTGAACTTTATAACGATAGTGCATTAGCAAGTCGTGTTAGTGCTTTGGAGAGTAAACAAGATAATGATACAGTCTACAACGATACGGAGATTAAACAACGGTTAACTAACTTAGAAAATCGTCCACAGGTTGATTTAACGGATTATGCTAAGAAGTCTGAAATTCCACAAACTTATAATGATAGTGAGTTAAGTCGACGAGTGTCTGTTTTAGAAACTAAAGAAGATAAAGACACTATCTACAATGATGAAGAAATTAAACGCAGATTAACCACATTAGAAGCTAAACCTACTGTAGATGTTTCTGGTTTTGCTAAAAAAACAGAAGTGCCTACTATTGATTCAGTCAACAATCTATTACGTACTCAAGGCGAACAAGCGACTAAAATTACAAATCTGGAAGCAAAGTCGGCTTACGAAATTCACGGAACTGGTATGCCTAATGGTCGTGTATCAGCACCAATTGGGACAACTTATGTCGATACTGAAGTGACAAATGGAGCGTTAAAATGGATAAAAGAATCCGGATCTGGCAATACAGGCTGGAAAGTTTTTACAGGCGACACAGGATGGAGAACGTTACCTCTAATTAACAAAAGAGGTAATGCTAGGCTTCAAGTTAGAAGAATTAATGACCAAGTAATCGTAAAATTCGATGGTCTACAGTGGGGCTGGTTTGGTGTAGATGATGTATCAAAACAAGAACAACAAGCAAATATTTCTGATAAAACTATCGGTGGTAAAAAATACACGTGGATTAGATTGAACGTAGGCAGAGGTAACTTTGTTTTACCGGAAGGATTCAGAAGTGCAAGTTCTATGTTAACTGGACTTTATGGAGATTTAGGAGATTTATTAGGAAGTGTCTATGTAGGTGGAACAGCAGACAGTGACGCAATTCAATTACGATATGCTATGGAAAGAAAGGCGTTAACAAGCAATATTCTATCTCAAATCAGAATAAGCCCAGTTACGTTCATTACAGATGACGACTGGCCTACAACGTTACCTTAATTAAATTAGGAGAGTGATATAAATGGTAAAAAGACAAGATGTAGTAAATGAAGCCTGTTATTTGGCAAATCGAGGGATTGGAGTAAATCCAGATTTTTTATACGGATCTCAATGTGTAGATTTGATTAATCATATCATGATTAAATTTTTTAAAATTCGCTTATGGGGTAATGCCATTGATTTATTAGATAGTGCTTCTGAACATGGATTATTTATTAAATATAATGCTAATGACGATATCAATCCAAAGGCAGGTGATGTGTTCGTAATGGATACTAGAGAGTTATACGGACATCCATTTGGTCATACTGGTGTAGTTATCGAAGATAGCGATGGCTATACTATCAAGACGGTAGAGCAAAATATCGATGGTAATGCTGATGCGTTAGAAGTAGGTGGACCAGCACGATACAATACAAGAAGTTTCGCTGGCATCGTAGGATGGTTTAGACCAAATTACGAAGAAGATGATGCTTCAGATGCTACTGAAACCGGATCTGATACAGAATCTGTAATCGATGATTGGAAACAAGTCAATGGTGCTTGGTATCGCTATGATGCTGATGGTGATGTTATGACAAGTCAATGGTTCAAAGAAGATGACAAGTGGTACTATTTAAAAGATGATGGTGCTATGGCACACGGATGGCACAAAATCGATAACAAGTGGTATTTCTTTGATGCGGATGGCTCAATGCATGAAGGATGGCTATCGTATTATGACAAATGGTACTATTTAAACCCATCGGACGGCGATATGGTAAGCCGTGAATGTAGAAATATCAATGGCGATTGGTATTATTTCAACGAAGATGGCGACATGCTAGAAAAAGCAAATATCACTGTGGATTCAGAAGGTAAAATCCACTTTTAATTAAATAAATATAATCTTGACTACTCCCCTATTCACTATTGTGGATAGGGGTATTTTTTTGTATAATCAGGGCTATAGAGGGAGTGTTGCGAAGTGGAGATAAATGAAGATGTACGTAATTTTTTAAAGGAACAATTACAGTTGTCTGAAGATATTATGGACGACTTAATAGATTATGAACCTGAAGAACCTGTTTATGCAGTGTATCAATATTTTCCAGAAATAGAAGCTATTGGTATAGGAGATTATTGGTATGTCAATGAACCTTACGTAGATGAACCAGAAGTAGAAAAACTAGACGTAGATGAAGCTATGGAGTCCACACGGTTATTGATGGAACATTATGAAGAATTAGAAAACTTGAAAGAAGAATGTACTGTACAGATGACTCTATTGGAATTGAATATGAGACACACCAGACAATTAGAACAAATTGTAGAGATTATAGAAGGAAATGAATTAGAACTGGATTAAAAGCTACTATTATATAGTAGTTTTTTTATTTTGCTAAAAAATAATTGTTGACATAATTATAATTTAGTAGTACTATTTAATTGCAGAAAGGAGATGATGCTTTTGGAAAAGAAAGTAGGAAGACCATCAACTGGCTTGTATCGTAAGAAACAACTGAAGATATATGTAACAGATGATGAGTACAATAGAATCAAGCATCTTGCTGAATTGAAAGGAATTTCGGTTAATCAATTTATTTTAGAAAAAATTTTAAAATAGTTGTTGACAATCAAATAATTTAGTAGTACTATTTAATTACGGAAGGGAGGTGCAAAGCAAATGAACTTCGAACAAGTAAAAAAAGAGTATCTAAAATATTTGGATTACTTAGTAGAAATCATCAAAACAGATGATGCAGATTTATCTGCAGAAGATAAATGGAACAAATACAATCCATTATCACTAACAGATTTTGAAGGTTACTTCTATAGAATAGAAGAAGCAAAAAAAGAAGAAGCTACTCACTGCGACATGAAATAGCTTCTAAAAAAACATTTAACGAGGATAGCCCTCATAGAAAATTTTATCATTTATGAGGGTTTCCTGTCAATTGAACAAAAGAGAGGAAAATTACAATGAAAAAATTATATATCCATATTGATGAAACAAAACAATCTAGCTACCAATTAGAACAATTAATGTTCGAAAAAATGGTAAATGATTACTTTTGTTTTGATACTTATCAAGAGTTAGCAGAATTTATTAGACAATATTGCTTCAAAGAAAGCAAAGAGTTTGAATCAAACATTCCATTCGATAGCAGATTTGAAGAATTTGAATCAGATCCGAACGATGATGATGCATACAATACTTTTTATAAAACTCTAACAGAAAAAGATTTTGAAGAAATCTGCTATGAATACAATAGAGAAAACAATATCGAATACATCGAGTTTGATGTAGATTCTGAAATTAAATATTTCAGTACAGATACAAAAGAATTATTATCTGAATACACAAAAGAAGAACAAAGATTAATCGTATTAAACTTTTTAGATTATCCAAGTAATCAAATTGAATCAGAAGTTGTTGAAAAATTCGAAATCGATGATGTGGAATTTGCAGGGATTAGTTGCAAATTAAACTTCAGATATCATCATTAAAATAGTAAAAGGTGCTACGAAAAATAGCACCTTTTTTGTTCCAAATTTGTTCCAAAAATGTTCCATGTTCCAAAAATGTTCCAAAAAAACAGTAGTTTGAGGAAGTGCTAGGAACGTTATAAATATTGTTTTTACAACGTTTTACTTTGTTAGGAATTTGCAGGAAATCAGCAACAAATCTCCTCTTCTCTTTTTATGTTCTAGATATATCAACGTTTTTAGAGGTTTTGTTCCGCGATTGTTTGTGTGAATGAAGCCTTTTTTTAATAGAGTTTTCTAATGAACGTTGGTATAATAATACTATTATAAGTAGAAATTTAACCAAGATAAAAGGAGTGAGACTATGCCAAGATTTCTTGTTGGAACAACTGAAGACACTTGGAGTTTTGATGCAGCTTATGAAGCAGCAAAAGATGGAGATATTATTGAGTTTACTCCTAATTTGATCATGAATTTTACAAAAGAACCTTTTACTGAAATTACAAAAAATATTACAATAATCGGACATGTAGAAGGAAATACATTTCTAAATACGATTAAGGGAAAAATTAAAATTTCTAATAAGGCAAAAGTGACATTTCAAAACTTGTGGATGTCCGTATTAGAAAATCATAATATGTTTCGCATTACAGGAGAATCAGAAGTAACTTTTGAAAATTGTGTACTGCAAAGCGAATTTCCATCAAATGAGTATTTCTTGTTGCTTTCAGAAGAAAAAAGTAAAGTCAATTTTAAGAATTTTACAACAAAATTACCAGACAAACATCAATTAGGAATGAAATTTGTTCATTCAGCTGTTTCTATTCAAGATTCTACCATTCAAAATCGATTATGGATTCGAGAAAATTCTGAATTAGAGTTTGTTCGTTCAAAAATGGAGTGTAGTCGTCCTAAATCTGTATGGAGTGAAGATTCAAAGTTAACAATTATTTCGAGTCAAATTTATGGAACTTTTGAAGAAGGAACGAATCCTGTTTTGGATTTGAATCAGAGTGAAATCAATTTGGAAGATAGTATTGTCGAGGGCGTTGGAACAAATTATTACACCATTTTACTTCAAAGTGGTAGTAGGGGAGTTTTCAAAAATTTAACCGTTAGTTTTATGAGAATCAAAAATAGCCATATTCGTATGGTGAATGGATCTGTAAAGCATAATTTAGCAATAGCAGAAGAATCAACTTTATATTCACAAGGTAGATTACACTTTTTAAATAAAGAAAGTAGACATATTCCAATTAGTTTAACAACAAACGCTGTATTTGTCGGAGATAGTATAGAAGTGGAAAAAGAAATTTCTCCTATTATTCGTGCTAAAGAGGGTTCGTGCTTCGTTACAAATGACTTTATTCATTTAAATGGAGATGCCACTAAACTAAATTATGAAACAGATGAAACGAGTCAATGCAGAGTTGCTCAAAAACATAAAGCAGCTCCAGAAAGAAGCGAAAAAGGGGAGATTATTCGAACTGAGGATGCACAAAAGGCCCATCATACGAATACTGATTACTATGCACAATTACAAGGATTAATAGGATTAAAAACCGTCAAAGAAAAAGTTGATAAATTAATTCAACAAGCGAAATATAATCAATTACAAATCGAACAAGGATTACCTCCTGAAAAAATGACGATGCATGCAGCTTTCTTAGGAAATCCAGGAACAGGGAAAACCACTGTAGCACGTTTAATGGGACAAATCTTATTCCAATATGGAGCCTTAAAAGGGGAAGAATTCAAATTTGTAGAAGTATCAGCGGCTGATTTATTATCCGGATATGTGAATCAAACAGCAGAACAAACTCGTAAGAAATTAGAAGAAGCTAAAGGCGGCGTGTTATTTATTGATGAAGCGTATGCTTTAAATAAAAAAGGTTCGAATAGCACTGGCGAAGAAGCGATTAATGAATTATTGACGTATATGGAAAATCATCGTGATGATATTATGGTGATTTTTGCAGGATATACAAAAGAAATGGAACAATTTTTCGATGTGAATCCAGGCTTCAATTCTCGTGTGCCACATCAATTAACGTTTGAAGATTATTCACCAGATGAAATTGTTCAAATGGGACTTAAAATTTTTGAAGGAAAAGCTCGAAAAGTTGAAGATCCAGAATTTTATACTCGTAAAATTAAAGAAGCCTATAAACGTTCCTTAGATAAGAGTAATGCTCGATGGATTCGTAATCAAAATGAGAAAATTATGCAAGAATTTATTTTCCGTGTGATGTCACAAGAGAACGAAGATATGACTTTAATTAAAAATCAAGATATTGAAAAAGCATTGTCACAAGGAAGCTATGAAGAATCCGACAATAAAGTTGATGCATGGAAACAATTAAATCAATTAATTGGTTTAGAAAAAGTCAAAGAACAAGTCAGTGCCTTTATTAATCAAGTAGAATTATCGAAGGTGAGACAAGAACAAGGGATTGAAACGAAAAATATTACGTTACATTCTTTATTCTTAGGAAATCCAGGAACGGGTAAAACAACGGTTGCTAGAATAATTGGCGAATTATTGTATCAAAAAGGGATGATTGCAACCAATAAAATGGTGGAAGTTTCTCGTGGAGATTTAATTGGTGGATACCAAGGGCAAACAGCCATTAAAACAAGAGAACATTTACAAGCTGCTCTAGGGGGAGTACTTTTTATAGATGAAGCTTATTCCTTAAAACATGGGGCTAATGACAATTTTGGACAAGAGGCCATTGATGAAATCTTGAAGTTTATGGAAGATCATCGTCATGATATGGTTGTTATTTTTGCAGGATATCATAAAGAAATGAGTGCTTTCTTAGAAACAAATTCAGGACTAGCGAGTCGTGTTCCAAATACATTTGATTTTGAAGATTATACATCTGAAGAAATTGCTCAAATTGGATTGTATGAATTAGCTAGTGATTCCTTAACAGTAGATGAAGAAGCGTATCGTCAAGTTGTTGCAACAGCATATGATAGAACAAATGACCGTAGTAATGGTCGTTGGATTCGTAACTTTAATGAGAAGTTAAGATTACGTCTAGCTACTCGATTTGGTAATAATCCATCCATTGACCCAAACCAAATAATCCAACAAGACTTAGAGGATGTTTTAGCGATGTCAAAATAAGAGTAAACAAAAAAAGCTGCGTTAGCAGCTTTTTTGTTTTACATGAAATATCCTAAGTAATAACGTACAAATAATGCAGCAGCTACAGCACCCACAAATGGAGCAGTACCTGGAACTAATAATCCATATTGCCAGTCATTATTTACTTTGTTTTTGATTGGTAATACTTGGTAAGCTAAACGAGGTCCTAAGTCACGAGCTTGGTTCATTGCGAATCCTGTAGTACCTCCAAGACCCATACCAACAGCCCATACAAGTAAACCAACAATAATGTTTAATTGATCTTTATTCACTTGTTCAGTAGCTAAGATAGCTGTTAAGAAAATAAATGTTGCAAATGCTTCGACGAAGTAGTTACGAGGTAAGTTACGGCAGTTAGGGTTAGTAGAGAAGATATTACGAATTGCAATTCCATCTACTTGACCTTCAGAAGCTGTAAAGTGATCTGCATACATGAACCATACGATAACTGCACCAACGAAAGCTCCTAAAAATTCAGCAATTGCTACAGGGATAAATTGTTCAGCAGGTAATAATCCTAAAACAACTTTTGCTAATGCCATTGCTGGGTTAATACTAACTCCACCAAAGATGAATAATGTTACTGTGATACCGAATGCCCATGTTGTGATGGCGAATAAGTGACCTGAACCATTGTATTTAGTTTTTTTCAATACTTCGTCACAGTGTACCCCGACCCCGAATAAAATCATTAGGGCAGTTCCCATAAATTCTGATAATAATAAGTGAATAAATTGTTGTGTAAACATATAAAATATAAGACTCCTTTTTATTTTTAAATTATGATAATATTTCTTTTTCTAATAGTTGATAGACTTTTCCAATGGGCAATTGATGCTGTTTGGCTAGTCTAGCACAATCCTCATATTCGAGAGTTGTTTTAGATATGTTTTGGTATGTGTTTTGTTTGACACGAATGGTTCCTAAACTTGTTTCTACTTTTTGAAAAGTTCGTTGCATCACTTTTCGTGAAATTTTTTGATAACGAAATCCAATCGTGCTTGTTTGTTCAAATAGAATCTTAGTAAATTCTTCTAATTGAGAGATAGAAATTAAAATCGTTACATGAATGGCTGGACGATTCTTTTTAGCTAGAACACTGAAATAAGTGACGTCTAGCGCTCCTTTTTCATATAGGAAATCCATTAAGAATCCCATTTGTTCAGGTGTTTGATCATCAATCGTCGTATCGATTTGATAAATATCATCGTCTAACTGATGTACTTCTTTGAAAGAGTGAGTTGCTGGATGACATAAACTTCCTCGTAAAGCATTGAACTTTCCAGTATCTCTCTTTCCAAATCCATATCCTACAGAAGTGATTTCTAAGTTTTCTGGAATGGTAAAGTCTGGCTGAATCGCTTTTAGTAAGGCGATACCTGTTGGTGTAATGAGTTCAGTTTTAATATCAAAATCTTGATGAATTAAGATAGAAGTTCCTTTTCTTAGTTGCATGACTGCCGGAACAGGCACAGGCATAACGCCATGAGCGACGTTGATTGTACCACTACCTTCGACTAAAGGTGCACTATATACTTTTGTAATTCCTAAGTTTTCAAATAAGATAAAGAAACTAGCGATATCTACAATCGAATCAATTGCTCCTACTTCATGGAAATGAATGTGTTCAATTGGAACTTGATGAACTGCAGATTCTGCACGAGCGATGTCACGGAACACTTCCATACTTTTTTCTTTTACAAATTCAGAAACGGTACTATTTTCAAAAATTTCAATAATTTCTTGTAATCCACGAACGTCATCGTGATGATGGTGACCATGTTCATGGTGATGATCGTGCTCATGATGATAATCGTGTTCATGATGATGATCGTGTTCGTGATGATGATCGTGTTCGTGATGATGATCGTGTTCGTGATGATGATCGTGTTCGTGATGATGATCGTGTTCGT